>ENA-UOIW01000002-UOIW01000002.1-human-gut-metagenome-genome-assembly--contig:-P58-NODE-2-length-245840-cov-138.129076_pt1 | contig 245840 bp, 196 predicted proteins | sample MGYA00242334_ERZ723881 | MGnify/ENA metagenome assembly ERZ723881 | reverse complement strand
CCCGTCGGCAAGCGGGTGTGCCGTCGTTCGCGTCGGATGTTTCGTCGGCAGGAGCCTTATAGTAATGCTCCGCAAGCGGAGCTTCCTGGCGGCTCCTTTTCGGGGATTCAATGCAGAACACCACGTAAACGTGGCTGCGTTTTCCTTTTGCCCGCCGCTTTTGCCCGTCGGCAAGCGGGTGTGCCGTCGTTCGCGTCGGATGTTTCGTCGGCAGGAGCTTTATAGTAATGCTCCGCAGGCGGAGCTTCCTTGCGGCTCCTTTTCGGGGATTCAATGCAGAACACCACGTATACGTGGCCGCGTTTTCCTTTCGCCCGCCGCTTTTGCCCGTCGGCAAGCGGCGGGCAAAAGAAAAACACTTCCGCTTCCGCGGAAGTGTTCTGCATTGGCAGGAGCTATAGGAATCGAACCTACACCATGGGAGTCAGAGGCCCATGTGCTACCACTACACCAAGCTCCAACGCGAAAATGATTATAACGCATCATTTTGCTTTTTGCAATCGTTTTTGCAAACATTATTGACACCCGCCAACAAAGGGGACTAAAATGTTTTTACCGCTTATCGGAGGATATTATGCAAAAAGAAATCACGACGCGGCAGCCGCTCCTTGACGAACAGGGCAACATCGCCAACCCCGGATACGCAAAAAAACTGCTCTGGGACTACAACCGCGAGAACATCACCGCTTCCCGTGCGCGCATCAAAGAGTGGGACTACTATTACATCGGCTGCGACGAGCACGCGCTTTGCCTGACTGTGGCGGATATGGGTTATGTAGGGGCGCTGTCAATATCGGTGATGGATTTCGTCACCCCGTCGCAGTTTACCAACAGTTCGATTTTCCTCTTCCCTATGGGGAAACTGCATATGCCCCGCTCGTCCGAGAGCGGCGACGTGAGCTGGACCAACGGCAAGACGCATATGACTTTCACCTGTGACGGCAAAACACGGCACCTCACGGGCGTTTTTCACAATGCGGACAAGAAAGGCAACGACGTGGAATTCGACGTCACCCTCTCCGACTTCCCCGAAGAAAGTATGGTCATCGCCACTCCGTTCGGGAAACAGGGCTATTTCTATTACAACCAGAAAATCAACTGTATGAAAGCGGAGGGCAAATTCACCGTGGGCGACCGTGTGAAGAAGTTCTATCCCGAAACTTCCCTCGCCACTCTGGACTGGGGGCGCGGCGTCTGGACGTTTGACAACACTTGGTATTGGGGGAGTTTGCAGACCCGCCTCGAAGACGGCACGACTTTCGGCTGGAACTTGGGCTACGGCTTCGGCGACACCTCGGCGGCGAGCGAAGATATGCTCTTTTACGGCGGGAAAGCCCACAAAATAGGCCGCTCGAAGTTTATCATCCCCGGCGACGACAAAGGCAGCCCCGACTTTATGGCGAAATGGAAAATCGTGTCGGACGACGGCAGAGTGGACTGCACTTTCAAGCCCCTCATCGACCGCTACGAACCTTTCGACCTCAAAGTGATGTGTATGATACCCCATCAGGTTTTCGGCTACGTTTCGGGCAAATGCGTCCTCGACGACGGCACGGAAATCGTCCTCAAACAGAAGCTGTGCTTTGCCGAAAAGGTGCACAACAAATGGTGACGGCGTCCGCCGCACGCGCTTTCGGGCAATCGCGAAAAACCGCCGATTATAACAAAACGGAGGGTTGTGCCCTCCGTTTTTGTTACATAAAGTGCGCTTAGTGCTTCTTGACGCGCACTACGAAATCCTCGTTTTCGACGCCGACTTCGATTACGTTGCCGCTTTCGAGGTCCTCGGCAATCATCGTGCGCGCAATCATCGTTTCGATTTTGCTTTGCAGATAGCGTTTGAGGGGGCGCGCGCCGTAGACGGGGTCGTAGCCGTTCTCCGCAATGAGTTCTTTCGCGGCGGGAGTGATTTCCAGCCCTATCTGTCTTTCCGCAAGCCGTCCGGCAAGCCCGTCGACGAGCAGGTCGATTATCTTGCTCACGTCCGCGCGGGTCAGAGGCTTGTAGTACACGATTTCGTCCAGACGGTTGAGGAATTCGGGACGGAAACTCTGTTTGAGCAGCGCGGACACCTGCTCCTTTGCGTGCTCGGATATCTCGCCGTCCTCGTTTATGCCGTCGAGCAGATAGGACGAACCGAGGTTGGACGTAAGGATTATGATGGTGTTCTTGAAGTCCACCGTCCTGCCCTGCGAGTCCGTTATCCTGCCGTCGTCGAGCACTTGCAGCAGAATGTTGAACACGTCGGGATGCGCCTTTTCAATCTCGTCGAACAGCACGACGGAATAGGGTTTTCTGCGCACCGCTTCCGTGAGCTGACCGCCTTCGTCATAGCCGACGTATCCGGGAGGCGCGCCTATAAGACGCGACACGGAGAATTTCTCCATATACTCCGTCATATCGATTCTGACCAGATTGTGCTCGTCGTCGAACAGACTTTCCGCAAGCGCCTTGGCAAGCTCCGTCTTGCCCACGCCCGTGGGACCGAGGAAGAGGAAGGAACCTATCGGACGGTTGGGGTCCGCTATGCCCGCGCGGGAACGGATAATCGCTTCCGTGACCTTGGTCACGGCTTCGTCCTGCCCTATGACCCTCTTGTGGAGGATGTCGTCGAGGTGGAGAATCTTCTCACGCTCGCCTTCCATAAGTTTGGCAAGCGGTATGCCCGTCCAGCGCGACACCACGCGCGCTATCTCCTCTTCCGTGACGGTATCGCGCAGCAAGGTGTGTTTCTTTGCGCTCTCGCTGCCCGCCTCTTCGAGCTTTTTCGTAAGCTCGGGCAGACGGCTGTATTTGAGTTGCGCCGCACGGGCGTAATCGCCGACGCGCTGCGCCGCTTCAATCTCTCCGTTCACCTTTTCGATTTCCGCCTTGGTGTCTGACACGGCGTGTATGCTCTCTTTCTCGCGCTCCCATTGCAGCTTCATCTCGTTGAACTTGTCGTTGAGCTCGGCAAGCTCTTTCCTGATGTCTTCCAGCCGCTCTTTGGAAAGCGTGTCCGTCTCTTTGGAGAGTGCCATTTCCTCGATTTCGAGCTGCATTATCCTGCGCGCGATGTCGTCCATCTCGGTGGGCATCGAGTCTATCTCGGTGCGGATTGTGGCGCACGCCTCGTCCACGAGGTCAATCGCTTTGTCGGGCAGAAACCTGTCCGAAATGTAGCGGTGCGAAAGCGTCGCCGCGGCAATCAGCGCACCGTCGTGAATCTGCACTCCGTGATACACTTCGTAACGCTCTTTGAGTCCGCGGAGGATGGATATCGTGTCTTCGACAGTCGGCTCGTCCACCATAACGGGCTGGAAACGGCGTTCCAGCGCGGCGTCCTTTTCGATATACTTGCGGTACTCGTCCAGCGTGGTCGCGCCGATGCAGTGCAGTTCGCCGCGCGCGAGCATCGGTTTGAGCAGATTGCCCGCGTCCATTGCGCCGTCCGACTTGCCCGCGCCGACTATGGTGTGCAGCTCGTCTATGAAAAGGACAACCTTTCCTTCGCTCTTGCGTATCTCGTTCAGCACGGCTTTCAGCCTTTCCTCGAACTCGCCGCGGAATTTCGCACCGGCAATCAGCGCACCCATATCCAGAGCGAAAATGGTCTTGTCTTTCAGGCCTTCGGGCACGTCGCCGCGCACAATCCTCTGCGCAAGCCCCTCCACGACTGCGGTCTTGCCCACGCCGGGTTCGCCTATCAGCACGGGATTGTTCTTCGTCTTGCGGGAAAGTATCCTGATGACGTTCCTTATCTCGTTGTCGCGTCCGATGACGGGGTCGAGTTTCTGCTGTTTCGCGCGTTCCACGAGGTCGAAACCGTATTTGTTCAGGGCGTCGTAGGTGTTTTCGGGCTCGTCGCTCGTGACCCTGTCCGTCTTCACCTTTTTCAGCTCCGCGAGAAAAGCGGATTTGGTGACGCCCAGGGCACGGAATATGTTCTTTATCTCCTCCGTGGCGTGGTCGAAAAGGGAGAGCATGACGTGCTCCACGGAAACGTATTCGTCCCCCTGCGAGGACGCAAGCCTCTCCGCGCCGGAAAGTATCTTGTCCGTCACGGGAGAGATGTAAATCTTGTCGGGTTCTCTGCCGCTTCCGCTCACCGCGGGCATCTTTCCTATCGCGGAATCGAGCATCGCGAGCAGTTTGTCCGTGTCCGTCCCCGTCTTTTTCAGCAGTCCGGGGATAAGCCCGCCGTCCTGGTCCACGAGGGCGTAAAGCAGATGCTCCGGCATAACCTGCATATTCTGGTTTTCTATTGCAATACTCTGCGCCGAGCCGAGGGCTTCCAGCGCCTTTTTAGTGAATTTCTGTGCGTTCATATCCTCACCTCCTTTATATGAGTGCGACGCCGCTGTTGAGATATTCGAGATACCTGTTCTCCATCTCCTGCGTCGTGCGGTATTCGCCCGACAGATAGCCTTTGAGCATTTCGTCGAACGTCGCGACGTAATTGCCTATCGCGTCGCCCGTCTGTTCCTCCGTGTACACCGCCTCGCCCGGCAGAGTGAAAGTGCGGCGGAATTTGCCGCTCTCCATACGGTACTCCGGCGGATTGTCCCCGAACAGACGGCGGACATAGATGTTTTCCAGCTGCATCCATATCTTGAAAAACCGCGTCAGCTCGACCAACAGTTCCGCAGACGTGGTGCGGAAAATAATTTTCAGCTGCCCAATCGTGCGCGTCGGCGTGCGTTCCATCTCCACTTCGTAGCGGATGGTGGGACGGTAGTGGTATTTGAGCACGCTCTTGATGGACATAGTCAGACTGTGCGGCTCGGAATACAGCATATAATCCCCGCGCCCGCCCATCAGCGCGCCTATGACGTCGAAGATATGCCCGACGTGCTTTTCGGGAGTGGTCAGCGAAACGTATTCGGCAAGTATCTGGTTGACAAGGTTGGACCTGTTCGTCCCCTGCTCCGCCGCCATTGCGTCGACTGCCCGTATCACGTCTTCGGCAAGCATCAGACTGTACATATTCTTTTTCATCGGCATACGCCTCCTTCGGTGCTCCGCGAAGCCGCCCGCCCTTTTACGGGGCTTCGGCACAACACATCCGCGGTTCAATCGCATAGTATATCCTCTTCCGAAATTTTGTCAACGGTTTTATGTAAATTTTTTCACAAATTTTGTCGACATCTCGCTTTTGGCAACTTCGGCGTTATACGTCGGCAAACCGAATTTCGCCTTTACATATAGTGTGCGCCCACGGATACTTTCACTCTGCGGCACGCTTCGCCGTGACAACGCGGATAAAGAAAAAAGGCGCGTCCGCGCCTTTGGGCTTTCAACCGAGGTGCTTTTCAAAGCAGCACGCCTTCCAGCCGAAGCAGTTCTCTTTTTCTTTCCACGCCGCCCGCATATCCCGTCAAAGAGCCGTCGGCGCCAAGCACACGGTGACACGGAACGATGATGCTCACGGGATTGCGCCCCACCGCGCTCCCCACCGCGCGTGCGGAAGTTTTCCTGCCCGTGACGGCAGTCAGATTTTTCGCGATTTCGCCGTAAGTGACGGTTTTTCCGTACGAAATTGCACTCAGAACATTCCATACCGCAATTTGAAACTCGCTGCCCCGCAATGCGACGGCAGGCGTGAACGCAGGCTCTCCGCCGCCGAAATAGATGTCGAGCCACTTCTTCGTCTGCCCGAAAACGGGCAGCTCCGCGCGTTCGGCGCCGTCGGTCAGCCCTGCCCCGAACCACTTCTGTCCCTCGAACCACAATCCCGTCAAAGCGGTCCCGTCGCCCGCAAGCACGATATTCCCCATCGGTGAAACGTAATTGTCCGTATACCTCATTCGGCTTTTCCCTCACGCACATATTCGCTTTCCGCCGCCGCACAAATCAGCGCCGCAGTTTTCACGGCAAGCTTTCCGTCAAGAAAAACAAACAATCGTCCGAGAGCGTAAAACGCAACCGCCATTGCAATCACAATCAACGCCACCCAGCCGCCCAGAACATCGACATCAATAAAAGGATACGGATACCGCGTCGTCCCGTAAAACGGCGGAGCCGCTTCCGCGCGGATAAAAATGAAAACGGCATAGAGCGCGGGATAGACAAGCCATTCGGCAGCGTGCACTGCGCGCAGCCTTCCGTGCGGCATAAAAAGTATCCAGTCCAGCACCGCAAGGACAGGCACTACTCCGTGCACGGTATAATTCGCCGCATTGGTCAATGCCACGCGCGCAGAGTCGCCTCCTCCCATATCGAAATTCTGCCACGACAGCATTGCCCAGTAAACGACGAACGTTATCGTGATGTAAAATGTCAACGCCAGATGCGCCGACGCTCCGAATGTCGCCACTTCTCCGCGCACACCGCCGCGTTTTATCTGAACCGCGGTCATCACCGCCAGAATACCGAAAGCTCCGACCGTGAAGATGTTGGTCTGCATAGTGTAATAGGACAGCATCGTCCCTGCATCGGATACTGTCAGCATCACCGCAATGCCGAACACGCCGAGCACGAACCCGACCGTCCTCACAACAAGCGCTCCCGCCCTGTTCCCTATCAGCGTCATAATTGCCTCCGCTTCGATTATACAGGACTTCGCCGCCGTTTACAATCCCCGCCCCGTCTGAGTTTTTTAGTTCCCTAATGAGTTTTGGTATGGTATAATGGCAGTACGTTGGTAGGCACGCGAACGGTTGTTTTAGTTCCCTAATGAGTTTTGGTATGGTATAATCAAATGATAGTCATAGACACGCGGCAGCAGGTTTTAGTTCCCTAATGAGTTTTGGTATGGTATAATTAATGTCCGAAATTATACACAACTGTTAGTGTTTTAGTTCCCTAATGAGTTTTGGTATGGTATAATGACAATCGCGATTTAGAGGCGATTCCAAAGGTTTTAGTTCCCTAATGAGTTTTGGTATGGTATAATTAATGTCCGAAATTATACACAACTGTTAGTGTTTTAGTTCCCTAATGAGTTTTGGTATGGTATAATGACTTGCACGAAAAGACGCGGTATTCGCCCGTTTTAGTTCCCTAATGAGTTTTGGTATGGTATAATCTCGCTCGTACAAGACGGCGCGGACGTCGTGTTTTAGTTCCCTAATGAGTTTTGGTATGGTATAATTCATCTGCACAAGCATATTCCTTTTGTGTTGTTTTAGTTCCCTAATGAGTTTTGGTATGGTATAATCCCGCTAACGTCGATTATGCCGTCTTTCGCGTTTTAGTTCCCTAATGAGTTTTGGTATGGTATAATAATCGAAATCAACACCGACAAGAACACGGCGTTTTAGTTCCCTAATGAGTTTTGGTATGGTATAATAGTATGCGGACTTCATCGCGGAAGCGTTGGGTTTTAGTTCCCTAATGAGTTTTGGTATGGTATAATGGGGCGCGTCCGGGAGAACTCAGGCGAATAGTTTTAGTTCCCTAATGAGTTTTGGTATGGTATAATTTTGGAAGTTCAATATGATGATGCAGGGAGGTTTTAGTTCCCTAATGAGTTTTGGTATGGTATAATCGCAAGATGCTCGGATGTATAAAGTTTCGTGTTTTAGTTCCCTAATGAGTTTTGGTATGGTATAATATACACGACATTTAGCAAGGCGATAATAGCGTTTTAGTTCCCTAATGAGTTTTGGTATGGTATAATTGATAACAATAATCTTCGCCCCGCCGAGGAGTTTTAGTTCCCTAATGAGTTTTGGTATGGTATAATGGAAGCGTTGGAAGCTCAATACACTTACGCGTTTTAGTTCCCTAATGAGTTTTGGTATGGTATAATGGCGAAATAATTGACTTTTAGCCACTTTCTGTTTTAGTTCCCTAATGAGTTTTGGTATGGTATAATAGGGAATGACAAGGACAGGGCAAAAGCCCTGTCTTTGCTTTGTTTTCGGGCATATTTCCGATAAGTATTTCTTCTGAAAACGGCCGTAATCGGTTTGCACAAATTGCTTTCAGACTGTTTTTATAAAAAAGAGAGCTGTATATACTCGGCAGGTCTTTCGTTGGGAGATTTCTTCCCTGCTATGAGCCGCATCCCCGCATATTGCTTTTCGGTGACAATCATACAGCGTATCGACCCTTCCTTCGGCGCCTCGCGGGCAAGACGCATAAAATGTGATTCCGCATTTTCCACACTGTGGCACAGCCTGGCGTAAACGGAGAATTGAAGCATATGATAGCCGTCGTCGAGCAGAAACTGCCTGAATTTTGTCGCAAGCCGCCGCTCTTCTTTGGTTGAAACGGGCAAGTCGAAAAACACCATGATACGCATAAACTTACTCATATCTGTGCACAGCAACGGGCAGCAATGACGGGAGCGCAAGCGATATGGTCTGCTCTTTCAGACAGCGGGCGAGGCTTTGCACTTCGAGTTCCACGGCATAGGACAGCGACTGCACCTGTCCGTGGACCTCTACGTCCGCCGCCGTCAAAGCAAACAGCGACCGTTTCATCTGAGGCGTCAGTTCGGCTCCGTATTCCTTAACCGCCGAATACACAAACAAATCCGCCACGGGACGAAATGGCTCGATAAGGTCGTCTGCCAGGTTGAATGCATTGAAAGTGTTGCTGTGATGCAAACCTATGCTGCACTCGAAACCGTAAACAACCAAAGTCCGTGCGATAAGTCCGCGGACGATTGCATAAGCATAGTTGAGCAATGCGTTTATTCCGTTGCTCTCATCCTGCCGTGAAAATCCGCCGCCGAAAAGCGTCCTGAAATGCAAAGCGGCGGCAACGGCCTCCTTATTACCGCTGTCGCCGCTCAAAACGTTTTTCGCCATAACGTCAAGGCCTGCCGGACTGCCCGTCGCCAAAGCACAGCAACGCGCCTGGTTCGATATCTTCCGCTCGACTATACTCTGCCACAACCTCTTCCGCAAAGGCTTGGGAGCGTCGAGCTGTAAACGAAGCGACGCAAGTTGTCGGAAGTGACTCTTGTACGGCAGCATAACCCCGCAAGGCATATGCACTCTGTCGCACACGAACACAGCAGCGCCCGCCTCGGCAAGCGCCTGCAATGCGTATGTCGAAACGTTGCATTCGTGCGACTCGACCATCAGGCAATTGACGTCTTCCAACGCAAACCGTCTGGCATCTTCCCCCTGTATGACAAGTTGTCTGTTTTTGACAGCAATATTGCAGGGGGAAGCGACGAATATGTTCGCATACCCCATTTGCTCACCTCACTTTTGTTTTATTTTTGCCGGCGGGCGTTTTTCCTCCTTCACAAAGGAAATATTGCCCAGCACGTTGACGGCGCATTTTTTAATTTCACCTATGGTTTTCAACCCCAATCCTTCCTTTGCATAGCAATTATTATGCGAAATAACAGTTGCAGCTCCCGTAGAAATATTAAGCCCACGGAAGTAAACATAACCTTCCCGCATATTAAATGTTGCGGGCATACGGCTGTTATTGTTGTCACGCTGTTTTGACATGGAAATCTCTTTTTTGCTCTTTATCCATATCAAATCGTTGGGATAAAGTGCGAATTCGAACTTGTAAGTGTCGTCCATCACATCCCATTCGGACAGTTTTTTCCCTGCGGTGGCCGCTCTGACAGGAAGCCTGCCCGCGTAAATATCCGCGGTGTAGACCGGCACGCAGTAGTACTTCCCGTTTTTGGAAAACACGTCCACGCGCACCATAGACCCGTTATCCGCAAAACCTTTTATGTCTTCGAGCATCACGCCGGAATTGACGGGATAATACAATTTTACCTTTTTTATTTCGTTGGGAATTTTCCCTTCCGCCGCGGGCTTGAAAACCTTCTCGGCAAATGCAACCTTCGCATTTCCGTTCGCCGCAATCAGTTTGTCCAGCAACAGTTCGTATGTCTTTCTGTCGTCTTCTGGATGGAAGTAATCCTTGATGTACCACTCACCGTTTTTGTCGCGTTCGAGTTTGAGCTCAGTGAGGGCGACCTTTTTCACGGATATGCCGTCTTCGACATATTTCGCGCTCTGAATCGTTTCCTTATGAATGGGACCCGTCCCCTTACGTTTGGGCATACGGCTGACAAACACGGGTTTTGCTTTCAACACCGTATTTTCGTCGAAGCCGAGTGCGCGCAGTCTGTCGCGAAGCAACTCTTCGTCCTCCATGCATCTTGCGGCAAGTTCGTCGGCAAAACCCGCGTACGGTTCGGTCACCTCCGCACCGTAACCCTCTTCTTTATACCGCTTTTCTTCGTGTTTTTTCTTGTAACCCGCGCTGAGTTTCCGCACCGCACCGGGAGTGACACACGCGATGATTGCGGCGTCGACCGCGTGATGGATGTCCCCGTCTTCACGCACCTTACCTATGCCCCACTGACGGCGCAGTTCGGCGGTGATACCGCCGTTGACCGCAAAAACGCGCTGCGTGCCCATTTCCGCCTCTTCGAACAACAGTCGGTCCGCAAGCAGTCCGCGCATATAGCGGCATATATAGCGTGTATCGTTCAGGGCGCGGGATTTCCATTCTTCCTCGTCGAAAGACTCTTTCAAAAGCATCTGCTTTTTCTTGAAATTCCCCGCATACATCCCGTTCACACGGTCGAAAAAGTCGTTCCATTCCGGGGTCGTGAAAAGCCATTCGAACGGAGTGCGATTGCCCTTGTCCTGATTTGCCCGCGTTTTGACAAGCACCTTATTGTTGAAGCTGTCGTTGAAACACCTGCTGTACGGGATGATATGGTCTATCTGGACGTAATTGTCCTCGAACAATCTGTTGATTGCGATGGTTTCTCCCGTATAAGGGCATTGCCCTTTCTGTTCCTCGTAAAGTTTCATCATCAAAAGACGCGTATATGTCGGCACGACCCCCATTTCTTTTATGGTTTCGCGCAGCGTATCGTTGTTTTTCCGCCGCTTTTCGTTCTCGCGCGTCGCCTTGTCGCGTTCGGCGCGCGACTTGCTCATTTCGCGGGCAAGCTCGATATTTATCGCAACCGGACTGCCGTATCGGCCGATGATTGCATTCAGCACTTTCAGAGTCTGCGCCACCGCGCGTCTGACCACGGGAGAAGTGATGTTCTCAGTTTCTTCCGCAACAGCACTGCCTTTCAGCAACAGACTGCGTTCGCCGTCGTTTTGTTTTTTGCTGTGATGAAATCCCGCACTCCTGCACGCTTCGTCATACCTTTGTCCCTCTTCGAGATAAGGAATAATGGCACGGATTGCTTTCACGGACAGATGTCCGAATTTGTCGCAGTTCACAGCAAGCAGCCCTTCCTTCTCCACATCGGACAGCACGGCGGTTTCAGGCACGTCGGCAAACATTTTTAACCGTCTGGAATCGCTCTTTACGTGCGACAGGACATACGCCGCCGCATCGATAATATCCGCCGTCCTATGCTCTTCGTCAAGGCAATCGGATATGGCACGGCTGCGCTCGAAAGTCACGAACGTCGCCTTCTCGCTCTCCTTGATTTCATCGCCGTTTTCTTTTTTTGTCGAATACGTCAAAGCATTGAACCGCTCATCGTCGCCGAGTCCGAGCGTTTTCCTTACGGCGGCATAAGTCGTTTTTTTGTTTTTTTCGGCAAGAACAATCAGTTTTCCTCTTTCCTCCGCCGTGAGTTCGCGGGATTTGCCTCCCGAAATTATCCTCAAATGGTTTATTTTCTGCAACGCGACAAACCGTTCGTTGGAATATGACGCACGGGGAGCGCGCTCTTCGTCTTCCAGAAATTCGCACTTGCCGACAGCGTAAGTGGCGGAATATTTGCTGCCTTTTCCGGGACCGTCGTCGAAATTTCTCTGCATATCGAAAATTTCCAACACTCTGCCTTTTACCTCGTCGGACGCAAGCGCCGAACCGAAGCCCGCTTGCGCGGCAAACAGCTCTTCTATCTCCTGTCTGATATCCGCACGACGAACCGTGTGCGCATAGCTGCCGCCTTTGTTGCGCACATTGTACACGGTATAAGTGCTGCCGTCCGCCCGCGTTCTCTTTTCGGAATACTCCGCCGCGAGCATTTCACCGACCGTGCGGTAACCCTTTTCCGCCATAAGCTCGGCATTGCGCTTGGTCGCGGAAAGCAATTCGCCGTCTTCCTTTGAATTCTGCGCTTTACTGTTGCTTTTGAACCCTCTCCGTTTTAGAAGCAGCAATAGGACCGCCGCAAACTCGCGCTCTTCCAAAAGATTGTCCAACCCTGCCACGCGCAGCTCGTTCACGTCGCGCGGCGAGGCGTCGGGGACGACTCCGAGTTCGGCAAACAACTCTTTCGCAAGCGCAATCCTCAGCGCTCTGCGGCGCAGCCGCCTGCGCAGTCCTCTCGCAAGCCGTCTGGGCTCGGCAAGAGATGCGCCCGTCTTCGGCTGCTCGGCAGCATCGAATATTCTCGCTCCGAGGTCGAGAATGCTTTTGGGCTCGCCCGACGCGTCCGTTTCGACGGCGCACCAGCCTACCGAAGTGATTCCGATGTCCAATCCGATTCTGTAATACATAATTCCCTCTCTTGTTTTTTTTGTCGGATGTCACAGACACCGACTTTTCGGAAAAAAGATGTCCCGGCGATTGCCGGGACAGAGCTTTACGGGAAAAATCCCTTATTTTAGTAACCTCATGAGTTTTGGTATGGTATAAAATTTTGAGGTCTATAATTAGAGTAGAATAATCTTATCATTTTGTCAAGACTAAATTTAATTTTAGCATATTATGTGGAGAAATTTAAGCCCGTGCACGATGCGGACCTCCTCCCTACACGGTGGTGCGTATCGCGGCGTTTTACGACGTCACCACCGATTATCTGCTTGGCGTCGAGCAATCCCCTTCCCGTTGACATACGCCGCCGCGCGTGCTAGAATGGGCGCAAGTGAGGGAGTAGTCGGCGGCACTCCGTTATAAGTCAACATACTCGTCATCCGACGTGGCTTATAGTAAACGGCAAGACTCACACGCGTTTTCGTGTGTGAGTTTTTCTTTTGCGGCCGCCGCTTCCGCTGCGCTCCGTCGTGAGGAGCGGTAAGGAGAGAAAAGTGCAACTCTGGGAAGTTTTTCTGACAGGCCTCAGTCTGTCTGCCGACGCGTGCGCCGTTGCGATGTGCAAGGGCGTGGAAATGAAAAAATTCGTATGGAAATACGCGCTGGTCATCGCGTTCTGTTTCGGGCTGTTTCAGGCGCTTATGCCCCTCATCGGCTGGGCGGTGGCGTCGTCGTTTGCGCAGTACATCACCGACTTCGACCATTGGATTGCCTTTGTCCTGCTCGCCTTCCTCGGAATCAAAATGATAGCCGACGGGATAGAAAGCGAAAAGGAACGCCATGCCGAGCGCTCGTCCGCAGCAGCGAAATCTCCTCTCGTCGAAAAGTATCCGCCCGCCGTCACGCTCGTGCCCCGAAGAGCCCAAGCCCTGCGCCTCGGCGTGAAAACGCTCCTCGTGATGTCCGTTGCGACCAGCATAGACGCGCTCGCCGTCGGCGTATCGTTCGCATTCCTTTCCGTCAACATATGGACTGCCATCGCACTCATCGGATGCACAACCTTCGTCATTTCTCTGCTCGGAGTGCTGGTGGGCACAAAAGCAGGCGAAAAATTCCGCGGCAAAGCCGAAATAGCGGGCGGCGTGCTCCTCTTTGCGATAGGGCTGAAAATACTCCTCGAACACCTCGGAATACTCGTTTTCTGACACCGCGTCCCCGTCCTCGGTTTTATTTCGGAGTGGCGAGATTTGTAGCTGCCGCGCGCCTTGTATAGTAAGGCCGTGCAGCGTGTTAGCGGAGCACAATCGGGTTTACGGCTCGACATAATTATAATTCCGGGGTCCCCGTAAAACCATTCACAATGGTTTTACGGGGTAAAGCCCACTCGACTTTACGAAAGCCGCCCATACGGGCGGCGGGTAAATGGAATTGCTACCCTTCGGTTCTCAATGCCACAGAAAAGCCGCCCACACGGGCGGCAGGAAAATGGAATTGCTCCCCTGCGGCTCGCAATGCCACAGAAAAGCCGCCTACATAGGCGGCAGAAAAATGGAATTGCTCCCCTGCGGCTCGCAATGCCACAGAAAAGCCGCCTACATAGGCGGCTTTCTCGTGGTCGGAGTGGCGAGATTTGAACTCGCGGCCTTACGGTCCCGAACCGTACGCGCTACCAAACTGCGCTACACCCCGTTATTTGTTATTAACTTTTTTTTCACATTACTTCATCAGGAATGTGTTCTTATGTTTGGTAGCGCGTCTCGCGCTCACCGAAGGTTTTGCGTGACGCGCCCCGTAAAAGAGGTCTGCCACCCGTCGCCCACGGAGTGCCGATGCGTTGCTCTTCCTTTTCGCAACCCAAACTGCGCTACACCCCGTTAATGGTTATTAACTTATTTTACACATTACTTCATCAGGAATGTGTTCTTATGTTTGGTAGCGCGTCTCGCGCTCACCGAAGGTTTTGCGTGACGCGCCCCGAAAAAGAGGTCTGCCACCCGTCACCCACGGAGTGCCGATGCGTTGCTCTGTCTTTTCGCAACCCAAACTGCGCTACACCCCGTTAATTGTTGTTCACTTGTTTTACACATTACTTCATCAGGAATGTGTCTGACGGCTTCCCGTCGGAAGCGGCTGCGGTGACGCGGCAAAGGAGCCTCCGCGACAACGCTCAATTATATTATCAACTTAATTGCGCAATGTCAAGAAAAACCGCAGACGCGCCGAATGAAGCCGAAAAAAAGCGCACGTTAAAAGCCGCTGAAAAAACTTTTCTTCGGAGGCGCAATTTGACAAAGGTTATCCCCTGTGCTATGTTTAGGCTATGAACGAGTACTTCGTCACAACGGATATGACGGCGGATTTTCCTCCCGAACTTGCGGAGGAAGATTTTTGTATTCTGCCGATGAGCTATGTGCTGGACGGCGTGGAATACGACGGCAAAACCCGTCCGTTTCTTCCCCTCCGCGATTTTTACTCCGCGCTGGAACAGGGCAAAAACGCCACCACGTCGATGGTGCCCGTCGCTGACGCATACGAGTTCTTTGCCGACATACTGAAACAGGGAAAAGACATCCTGCACATATCCTTCCCCGCGGCGATGTCGGGGTGCTTCAACGGATACCTCCGCGCCGCCGAAATCGCGAAAGAAAAATTCCCCGAAAGGCGCGTCGTCGTCATAGACGGCAAATGCGCGTGCTCGGGCGAAGGACTGCTGGCATACTATGCGTTGAAACGCAGGCGCGAAGGCGCGACGCTGGACGAAAACGCCGCTTACATCACCGAACTGCGCGACCACATCGGGCACGCATTCACCGTGAAAGACCTCTATCACCTCTACCGCGGAGGACGGCTGAGCCGCGGCGCGGCAATAGTCGGACAGGCAATAAAACTCAACCCCATACTTATGGTCGACGAAAACGGCGCGCTGGTGCACATCGGCAACGTGATGGGCAGAAAACTCGCAATGCGCACTTTACTTGCCAAAATGGTGCGAGAAACCGAGGGTTATGTCAACGACGTGGTGATAGTCGCACACGGCGACTGCGCGGACGACGCGGCGCTGCTCTCGGATAAGGTGCGCGAACGCTTCCCCGGTCAAAAGGTGGCAGTCACGGAGGTCGGACCGATAATAGGCAGCCATTGCGGCAAAGGGATGCTGGCCCTGCTCTACCTTGCGAAAAGCAAAACGGACAGGAGGATTTAGTGTGTCGCTCATCAAAGCAACGGCAAACTGCGACTTCGACTTGCTTCTGGACTGTCTGCGCCGCGAGTTTCCGAACTACGGCGGCATTTCCGTGACGGAGGAAAGCAGATGCGATATGACGGACGGGAATGCCCGCTGCTGCGTGACCGTGTTCGAAAGATACAGCTACACGGGCGGCAACCGCGTCAGCCTCGCCGTCACTCTGTTTACGGGCGGCGACAAGGTCAGAATATCCGCCGTGACGTCGGGCGGAAGCCAGGCGGTCTTTTTCAAACTCAACATTTTCGGCGAAGAGGCCTTTATGGACAAATTCAGGGAATTCCTGCAATACGCCGTGAAAAAATGCAAGACGGAAGTTTTGCTTTCGGCTGACGGCAGCGACCCTCCGCCGTTCGATACCGATGCCGCAGATTAAAAGGACAAACAAAGGACGCGCAATGCGCGTCCTTTTGTCTTGTATGAGAACGTTGCCCCGCGACCATCATTCCGCAAGGCGTTTCATATACGCGAGATAACTTTCCGCGCGTGCCGCGGCGCAGGACGCGCAAGGCGCGGACGCGGCGGCGTAAAATTTGAGTTTCGGCTCCGTGCCCGAAGGTCTGGCGCATATCCAGTCTCCGCCGGCAAGGTGGATTTTGAGCGCGTTCGTCGCGGGCAGTCCCGTGCTCTCCTCTCTTCCGTCCACATATCTTTTCACTCCCGCGGAAAGGTCGCTGACCGCTTCTACGCGCGTGCCCTCTATGACGTCGAACTGCTGCGCGCGGAGCTTTGCCATAATGTCCTTCATTTTCCGCATTCCGTCCACTCCGCCGAATGCAACGGACGTCGAGCGCTCGTCAAAGAAGCCGAAGCGCGCGTAAATGTCCTGCAACACCTGCCAGAGCGACATACCCAAGCTGTCGTAATAGCATATCATTTCGGCAAAAATCATTGCGGCGGCGACGGCGTCCTTGTCGCGCGCGTGAGTGCCGACGAGCGAACCGTAGCTTTCCTCGAACCCGAAGAGATAAGTGTATTCGCCCGAAGTTTCCCACTCCTTGATTTTTTCGCCGATATACTTGAACCCCGTAAGGACGTCGAACGTCGTCACGCCGTAGCTGTCCGCAATCTTGCGCGCAAGCTCCGTCGTCACGATGGTCTTGACTATCGCGCCGTTTTCGGGCAGAGTGCCGCTCTCTTTCCTGCGGCGCAGGATATATTCGGTCATAAGCGCGCCCGTCCTGTTGCCGTTGAGCAGGACGAACTTGCCCTTGTCGTCGCGTATCGCGACGCCCATACGGTCCGCGTCGGGGTCGGTGCCTATGACAACGTCGCTGCCTATTTCGTCCGCGAGCTTCACGCCCATCGCGAGCGTGTCCGCTTCTTCGGGATTGGGCACGCGTACGGTGGAGAACTCGCTGTCGGGGACTGCCTGTTCGGGCACGACGGAAACGTTGATGCCCATATGCGCAAGCACCGTCGTGACGGGCATATATCCCGTGCCGTGCACGGGCGTGTAGACTATCCTGACTTTCCCGCCGTAATTTTTCACCGCGTCGGGCGACAGTCCGAGCTTTTCCACGGCGGCGAAATACTCCGCGTCGACGGACGCTCCGATGACCGTCACGTTTTCGGCGACGGCGGCGCCGTCAAGCCCTTTCACGCTGTCGGGCGTAAAATCGGCAGAAATGGTCTTGATGCCGAAATAAGGGGTTTTTTCGATGAAACCGACCACTTTATCCGTGTCTTCCGGCGACATCTGGGAGCCGTCCGGTCCGTAAACCTTATAACCGTTGTAGACCTTTGGGTTGTGAGAAGCGGTAATCATAACCCCCGCCGCCGCGCCGAGAAAGCGCACCGCGAACGAGCACATCGGCACGGGACGCACGTCCTCGAAAAGGTGGGCGCGGACGCCGTTTGCCGCAAGTATCTTCGCGGTCAGCACGGCAAAATCCTTGGAAAAACGGCGCGTATCGTAAGCGATGACGACGCCCCTCTTTTTCGCTTCTGCGCCGAGAGAGGATATGTAGTCGGCAAGTCCGCGCGTCGCGCGGCCGACCGTGAAACGGTTCATTCTGTTCACGCCGAGGTCGATGACGCCGCGCATCCCCGCGGTGCCGAATTCCAGCGGCGCCCAGAAACTTTCTTTCCTTTCCTCTTCCGTCATCTGCGCAAGTCTTTCGCGCTCGGCAGCGGTCAGGTCCGCCGCCGCGAGCCATTCGGAATAGCTTTCTTTCCAATCCATAGTTCACCTCACGTTTCACGATGAATTATATTATACGCCGTCGGCGGTGTCAATAAGGATAGCCGCGCGAAAGGCGCGCATACTATGCTTATGGGCAAAGGGCTTCTGCGAAAATTTAACGGCGTTTTCAGGGCGGCGGCCGCCGCCGCGGTGTGCATCGCGGCGCTTTCGGGCATATTATGCGGTATGACGACACTTGCCCGCACCGCAAACGCGGAAACGCCCGAAATCACTCTGATTGCGAAATTTTCCACCTACTACGGCGACAGCTCCGGCGGACGCAAACACAACGTCGCCCTCGCGGCGAAAGCGATAGACGGCACGGTGATACTGCCCGAAGACGAGTTTTCTTTCAACGACACGGTGGGCGCACGTACGAAGGCGCGCGGCTACCGCTCCGCTTTCATCATACAGGACGGCACTTTCGTGGAAGGCATAGGCGGCGGGGTGTGCCAGGTTTCGGGCACGCTCTACAACTGCGCTTTGCTTGCCGACCTCACCGTCACCTGCGTACACCCGCATTCCCTTCCCGTAAGCTACGTCGCGCCCTCGTTCGACGCTATGGTTTCGTCGTCGAGCGACCTGCGCTTTGCCAACACGCTCTCCGCTCCCGTGACGATAAAAATGAGCGCGGACGGGAAATATCTGCGTGCCGAGATATACGGGGTGTCGGGCGGCTTCGACATAAGAAGACGCTCCGAAACGCTGGAAACCATACCGAAAGAAACGGAATATCTCCCCGACGCTTCCCTCTCTCCGGGAGAGGAAGTGGTTGACACCTGGGGAAAAGACGGACTGAAATCGGAAGGCTGGCTGGAATATTTTACGGACGGCGAACTTGTCCGCACCGTCCGCATCCGCCGCGACACATACAAACCGCAGAAGCGCATCATCCTCCGGGGCGAGGGTGTTACACCCTCGCGCTCCCGCACCGTTACTTAACTTCCCGCACTGCTTTTATCAAATAACAGCCGCCGCGTGACAATCGGCAATAGTCAGCACTGCGCACAGCAGCCCGGCGCTTAGCCGCAGCCGAGCGCTTTGAGGGTGCGGGAAGAGGGACGGTAATCGAGGGGCTTGTCTTCCTCGCCGTGATAATCGCTGCCGCCCGTGCGGATGAGACCGTAACGGTCGGCAACGGCAATCAACGTTTCCGTATCCTCCTTGGAGTGGGTGGGATAATAGGTTTCAAGCCCTTTGAGCCCGAAGGGTTTCAGCCCTTCGATGAGAAGATTGAGCGTCTTCTGCTGCAAATATTTTTTGGGATGAGCAAGGACGGGAAGACCGCCGAAAGCGGAGATGAGCTTCACCGCTTCGAGAGGCGACGTGCGCCGCGTGTCAGCATATGCCCTTCCGCCGGGGCCGAGATAGCGGTTGAAAGCGTCCTGCACATCCTTTGCAAACCCCTGTTCCACCATAGCACGGGCGATGTTCATCCTGCCGAGTCCGTCCGCACCGAAATCTATGCCGAGCTCCACGCCGCAGGCGGAGAGTTTGCCACCGATGAGCAGGTTGCGCTCGCGGCGCATAGACTTGACTTTGGCGATTTCTTCGCGGAATTCGGGGTTTTTATAATCGATATTATAGCCTAAAACGTGGATTTCGCTGTTTGAATGAGCGGATATCTCAATGCCGGGGACAAAGCGCAGACCCGCTTCGCGGCAGGTTTCCGCCGCTTCGTCCAGCCCCGCCACGGTGTCGTGGTCGGTGACGGCAAGAAGTTCCGCGCCAAGCCGCGCCATATGCAGCACGGTGTCGCGCGGAGATTTCGTCCCGTCCGACGCGGACGTATGTATGTGCAGGTCCGCTCTCATTCTACCTCCTGCGGCGCGTCGATTGCCGCTGCCGCCTCTTCCGCAATGTAGCCCTCCGGCATATCGTCGCCGAGCTTGTCGAGTTTCTTGGTGAGCAGTTGGTTGCGCTTGTCGATGTCGTCCACCGCCTTGACCACGCCCTGCGCGCGGGTCCTTATAGTGTCGATAAGCCCCGTAAACTTCGTGAAATCCGTGCGCACCGCCTGCATAAGTTTGATTATCTCGCCGCTCTTTTTCTGAATTTTGAGCGTGGTGAACCCCACCTGCAAACTGTTGAGCAGCGCGGATATCGTCGTGGGTCCGCACACCGTCACGCGGTACTGCGTCTGCAAGTCGCTGGCGAACGAACCGTCGCGCAGTATCTCCGCATACAGTCCTTCGTTGGGGACGTAAAGCACGGCGAAGTTGGTCGTGCGCGGCACTTTGATGTACTTTTCGTTGATGGAGCGCGCTTCGCTCTTCACGCGGTCGCGGAGCGCCTTTCTGGCAAGCTCCACCGCCGCCTTGTCCCCTGCGTCCGATGCGTCCAGCAGACGGTAGTAGTCTTCGAGGGGAAACTTCGCGTCTATGGGCAGATACACTTCCTCGCCCGCCTGCCCCGGCATTGCGACGGCAAAGTCCACCGCCTCGCGCGAGCGCGGCGACACGCAGAACTGCGTCTTGTACTGTTCGGGTGCGAGAATCTGTTCGAGCAGACTTTGCAGGGAAACTTCCCCCCAGTTGCCGCGCGTCTTGACATTGGAGAATATGCGGTTGAGATTGCCGACGCTTGCGGTCAGCTCCTTCATCTCGCCGAACCCTTTCTGCACGCTGTCCAGCCTCTCGCTCACCTGCTTGAACGCGTCCTGCACGCGCTTTTCGAGAGTTTCGGAAAGTTTCTCGTCCACGGTGGCGCGCATTTTGTCCAGCTGTTTTTCGTTGTCCTCGCGCACCTCTTTGAGCCGCGCCTGCATATCGGCGCGCATTCTGTCCACGTTCTGGGTGAGGTCCTTTCTTATTTCGGCGAACTGCCTTTCCAAATCGCCGCGCATATCGGCGACCCCCGCCTTGAACTCCGCCTTGACGTCGCCGAGATTTTTGCCCAGCGCCTCTCCCGTCTTTTCGGCGTTCTCCTTTTCCGCGGCGGCAAGCTGCGCCATTGCTCTGTTCATATATTCGACAAGCTCGGCGGTCTTTTTCTCGGCGCCGCCGAGATACGCGTTCAGCATATTCGCGACTGCGGAATTACTCTGCGTGTTGGCGTCCCCTATCGATTTGCGCGCGTAATCGACTTCCTTTATGATGTCCTCCTTGGCGCGTTTCTGCTCTTCGCGCAAAACGCGGTCGTCGAACACGCCGCCCCCTCTGCGCGCGAGCGCGACTATGAGAGCGGCAATCCCGCTCACCGCCGCCACCGCGGCGAAAACTATCGTAAGAATTTCCGTTGGCGTCATTCTCTTTCTCCTTTATGCGCAAAAGCTATGCCCGTTCGGGGACCGTTCGCCGTCACTCCGCGCTTTGCCGTGTGTTCAAAGCCTGTCCGCCCTCTTTTTGAGAAAAGCCAGCGCGCGTGCGCGGTCGCGCAATACGGGATTTATCACCGCCTCGCGCAGCAGCGCGGAAAGCGCGTCGCCTATCTCTCTGCCCGAAAGCCCCGCCGCCTGCGCGTCCGTCCCGTCCACGGGCAGGTCGCCGACCGAAAAAGGTGTGCCGTCGGAGCGCATCTCCCGCCACAGGCGTTCTATGCGCAGTTCGCCGACGTCCTCTCCGCGGGTGGCGTACGCGTCGGCGCGCTTCAATGCCGTCAGGTCGTCCATAATTTCCGCGTGCTCCGCTATGAAAAGCCGCAGTTTGTTTTCGGACATATCGCCTTTGAGGTCCGCCATATGACAGGCGGTGAGTTCCGCCGTCCTGCGCACCCTGCGCGGCGGCATACCGAGTGCGGCAAGCCTTTCCCGCACGAGTTCCGCTCCTATGGCGTCGTGCCCGTGCATATTGCCCTGCCGTTCGCAAGCGACTTTCTTGCCCACGTCGTGCAGCAACGCCGCCCACCTGACGGACGGCTCCGCCGCCTTGTACGCTTCGACGGAATGGCGGAATGCGTCGTATATGTGATATTTCTTCGGCTGTTCCAGCCCGCGCAGCGCGGCAAGTTCAGGCAGGAGCAGGTCTGTGAGTCCGAGTTCGTCCAACAGTTTCAGCCCGCGGACGTGCCCGTCCGAAACTCCGAGCCCCGGATAAGCCGTGTCCGCGACGAAAATCTTGTCCAACTCCGCAAACACCCTCTCCGGCGCGACGTCCTTCACATACGCCGCATACCTCTTCGCCGCGGCGAACGTATTCTCTTCCGGCTCGAATCCGAGCTCGGCGGCAAACCTCACCAGCCTGAGCACCCTGAGTCCGTCCTCGCCGAACACCGCGTCGGGGTCGCGCACGGCGCGCAGCACCCTTTTCTCTATGTCTTCCCTGCCGCCGACGAAATCGGTATATTCCTCCGTCAGCGGGTCGAAATACACTGCATTCGCCGTGAAGTCGCGGCGCAGCGCGTCAGCGCGCATATCCCTCGTAAAAGTGACCTCGCTGGGGCGGTGAACGCCGCTCCCTTCGGGATAACTGTCCGTGCGGAACGCGGTGTACTCCGCCGAAAACCCCTCCGCGGAAACCGTCGCCGTCCCGAGCCGCATACTTTTGCCGCTGACTGCAAAACGCGTGCCTGAAAGCATCGTTTTGACGTCTTCAACCCCGAGATGCGAGCAAATGTCCAAATCGCGCGGGGTCACGCCCAGCAGAGTGTCGCGGACGAAACCGCCCACGGCATACAGCGTCGCTCTGTCCCTGAAAAGCGACGCAAGCTCCCGCAAAGCGTCCCTGTCAGCCACCGTACACTTCAGGCGCGAGCACGCACACGTCGGGCAGATTGCGGAATTTCTCCGCGTAATCCAGCCCGTAGCCCACGACGTACTCGTTGGGGATTTCGAACCCGATGTAATCCCCTTTCAGTTCCACCTTTCTGCGGGAAGGCTTGTCTAGCAGGGCGCACAGCTTCACGGACGCGGGGCCGCGCGCTTCCAGCAGTTTTTTGAGATAAACGAGCGTGACGCCCGTGTCGATGATGTCCTCGACGATGAGCAGGTTCTTGCCCGCGACGGGAGAGGAAAAGTCTTTCAGCATCTTGACCTCGCCCGAAGACGACGCGCCCGAACCGTAGCTGGACACCGCGATGAAATCCACCTCGACATCTCCCGTGAGCTCGCGGAAGAGGTCCGCGAAAAAAATCGTCGCACCGCGCAGTATGCACACCACCATAAGAGGCTGCCCCGCGTAATCGCGGTTGATTTCGGCGGCGAGTTCCTTCACGCGTTTTGCGATGGCTTCTTTGGATACGAGAATTTTTGCTATCTCTTTACCGTACATTTTTATCCTCTGTTATTTTGATTGCGTTTTTCGTGGCGGCATCCAGCCTGACCTTGTCCGATATTTCCACGCCCGCGGCGAAAAGAATTTCGCTGCCTACGGCGCATACGGTGATTTTCGAGCGCTTGCGCAAAGGGATTTTTCTGTCCGTGAGGAAATCGCCGAAGCTCTTCGTCCCTCCCCCGAACTTGGTGATGAAATCCCCCTCTCTGCGGCGGCGGAGCACCGCATCCCGAGGAATTTTGTCTACGTCGGCGTAAAGCGCGCCGTCGCCCGGCGTCGCTTCCGACGGCGCAATCTTTTCGCATTTCACGCCCATTGCGCGGAACGGCACCCGCGGAAACGGCATCTCTCCGCACCCGTCATCCCCGCCGCCGCGCGTGAACACCACTCCGTCGCGGTCGGCGTGCGCCGTCACTCCGTGCGAAAGCTCCGTCCTCTTCCCCGTTTCCGCCCCCGCAAGAGCCAGAACGGCGTCGTAATGCTTTTCTTCCACGTCCTGTTCCACGCCGAGCGCGGCACAGGCGCGCACCACCGCTCTCTTGGCAAGCACGGGAGAGTCGAAAGCGGAAAGCGGCACCCGCACCTCATCCTCCGACACGACGGGATAAGGCGCGCTCTTTTCTATGAAATCGTCCGCTTCCGCGGCGTTTCGCGCCAGTCGCGCCACCGCTTCGTTGACGGCGGGAAATCTTTGCTTTATCCTTTTCAGCTCCGCACGCAGGAAATTGCGCGTATAGGTTTCGTCGGAGTTGGTTTCGTCCTCAACGTAAGGCAATCCTCTCTCCGCCACATACGCGTCTATCTCCGAGCGCGGCACAAAAAGCAGAGGTCTGAAATACCGCCCGGAATACTCGCTCATTCCGCGCAGTCCGCGTATGCCCGTGCCCCTGAATATGCGCATAAGCACGGTTTCGGTCTGGTCGTCGGCGTGGTGGGCAAGCGCGACGAAATCGCACTCTCCGCCCGCAAGCAGTCCGCCGAACACCTCGTAACGCAGTTCGCGCGCCGCCTGCTCCACCGTCAGTCCCTTTTCCTTTGCTCTCGCGGGAGCGCCGACGCGGAAGAGTCTGCACTCCACCCCGCGTTCACGGCAGAATTCTTCGGCAAACGCCGCGTCTTTCAGAGAATTTTCGCCGCGGATGCCGTGTTCGACGTGCACGGCGAAGAAATCCGCGCGCGCCGCAAGCAGCATATCGGCAAGCGCGACCGAATCGCGTCCGCCCGAAAAAGCAAGCGCAATGCGCGCGCCCATAGGCACGCGCAGGCGGAATTCTTCTCCCGTTACCGTTTTCATAAGATAAGTATAAAACAAAACTCCGCGTTTGTCCACCCGCAGAGGACGGCGCGCCGCCCGCAAAGGGTCAAAGCGCGAAAAGCCTCATTACGAGCACCGTGCAGTCATCCTTTGCGCCGCGGGAAAGCGCGCGTTCGAGCAGTCTGTCCGCCAGCACCTGGGGATTGGACGTGTTCACCTCCTCCACCGCGTCGACCACTCCCTGCTCGTCAAGCGCGTCGTATACGCCGTCGGACATCATTATCACCATATCCCCGTCATAGAGCTGGTGGCGGCTGGTGAGAGGTTTCGCCCTTTCGAGTATTCCCGCGGGAGGAGCGGCGCAGGATATTATCTCCACGCTCCCGCGGTGGCACACGAATGTGGACACCGCTCCCATTTTGATGACGTCCAGTCCGCCCGACACGGTGTCTATGACCGAAATGTCGATGGACGAGAAGTTTTCGTCGCCGCCAAGGCACAGCAGCTTGTTGACGAGAGTGAGAATGACCGCGTTGTCAAAGCCCGCGCGGTAGAAATTCTCCACCATCGAAATGGCGTTTTTGCTGGATGCGGCGGCGTTTTCTCCGCTGCCCATCCCGTCCGACAGCGCAAAAAGACGCCTCCTCCTCGAAGGACAAAGCACGCTTTTGGTGTCCCCCGACACGCTCTCGCCGCCGCGGCTCTTCTCCGCCGACCCGTACGCCACCTCGAAGACGGGACATGCGGCAAGGTGCACCACGCATTCGTCGCCGCGGGGCGTGACCGCCGCCTTTTCCAGGCGCGTCCCGACAAGCGCGGAAACAATGCGCGGCAGCACGAGTTTGTCCGCGTCCGACGCGCGCACGGTGAGCGCGACCGTCGCCGTCGTCCCCTGCCCGCTCATCACCACGTCGCTTGCCACGATGTTGTGACGGAGAAGTTCGTTGACAATAGCTTCCTCGCCCTCTTCCCCGAAGCTCACTTTCTCGCCGCACTCTCTCGCAAGGGAATCCAGCACCAGCGAAACCCCCGCAAACTGCTCGGACATCAGCCGTTTGGTTTCGTTCACACCGCCCGCTTCCTCCGTCCGCCTGCGGTAAACTTCGCCCGCGCTGCCGAGGACGGAAGCGAGATTGTGCATTTTCGTACAGCGGCTGGTGATGAAAGGCGGCATATCGAGTATGGTCGCCTTGCCGCGCGACATCACGGCATTCGCCATAGGCAGCAGCACGGAAGACGTGTCCCCGCCGAGCGCGGCGAAACATCCCTCTCTGTCCGCGCATCTGCCGCAGTAATTCTTTGCGACTTCCGCCGCAAGTTTTTCGGGGGTGTAGCCGCTTTCCGCGCTCTCCATATCCCGAAGAGTGTCGGACATATCGTAAAACACCCGGCTCACGGAATAGAGGCGCGATGCCATTTCGCTGCGGTTGCGGTTGACAATGCTTCCGACGGCGGCGACTCCCTTTTTGCCCCCGCAAAGTCCCGTTATCCACTTTTTCGGCAAAAGCAGGAAAACCCCCGCGCCGAGGGCGACGGACACGAGATTCTGCCAGTTCGACCCGTCGAAATCCAGCGCCAGCCACAACACGGCATACACCGCCGTCACTCCTGCTGCGGACGCCCATTTCGTAAACGGCGACAGAGCGCACGCCGCCGCAGCGGCGAGCACGGCGAACGCCACAAAATCGAGTGACAGAAAATTCAGCGACACTCCCGCCCCCGCAACCACGGCGAACGCGAACGCGGAAAGCGGAGATACGCCGAAGGCAAACAGCATCACGAAAAACGGCGTCAGCCCGAACGCCAGATTGAACCCCTGCACTTCCACGCCTGCCGCGGCAAAGGCGAAAGCCACCGCCGACAGACCTCCCGCAATCAGCTCATCCGGCGTAAAACGCGTCTTTATCCCCCTCAAAAGCACGGCATAACATATCGTTTGTGCACAAAACGCAAACACCCCCGCCAGCACCGCGCAAAGCACGCTTGCCGTCACGCTGCCGCCGAACAGGGCGCTGCACACCGCGTGCGGAGTCTCCGCGACGACCGCCGCCGCCGTGGTGAAAACTATGTGCACGTTCTTGCGCAGGCGGTAAAAAAGTATGTACACTCCCGCAAAAAGCAGCACGGGCACGGCGACGTAAAGCACCGTCCACGGAGAGGGCGAAAACGCAATTACGGAGAGGGCGTATACGGGCGCGACCACAAGCAGGTTCTGCCTGGCGTAGCACAGCCCGGCAAACAGTCCCAGCGCAAGCGCGCCCCCGAACGTGTCCACGGAAGCGAGCAAAACCATAGCGACGGCTTCCGCCGCGTACTGCGCCGCGCGAACGGGAGAAAGCAGATATTTCCGCGGCGCGCGCGTGCGCGGTTTTCTGCGAAGACGCTCCGCCGCGACTGCAAAAACATTTTCCGACATACTTTCACGCTAGACGCATTTTTGCGCGGATTGTTTCCGTTTTAGGGTTATGTTTGGGGTTTTCAATCGAAAAGGCGGTAAACAAAAAGGACGGAGCGTACGTCCTTTTTTCGTCTGCAACCGTTTGTCTTACAGTTTTGTTCCGCAGTAAGGGCAAAAATTCGCGCCCTCGCCCGACAGCCGTTTGCCGCACGACGGACAGAACGAAACACCCGCTGCCGCCGCGTCCTTTTCTTTGGCCGTTATCCGCACGTCCGCGACTGCCGTATCGAACTGTTCGGCGACCGCGTCTTTCACGCTTTGCGGCACGTCATCCGCTTTCATACCCGCGGTCGTTGCCGCCATAGGATTGAAGAATTTCGCATATTCCGCCCTGGCCTTTTCTTCGTCAAGCTCGATATCATTCCTCACGAGCATAACTCCCGCGACCAGTCTGTAATCGCTCAGATTTCCCGTATCGATGAGTTTCTGCGCCGCTTCCGCCGCGTTCGGCGCATAGCCGAACACCGATATGAGAGGAACTTTTTCCTGCATCTTCACCGCATTGACAATCCTGCACAACTGCGCGCAGTAAGCATACTTGTGCAGCACTATCATCGCGGGCACGGCGGGAATTATCAGCATTGCCAGCGGGAAAAGTATCTTCCTCGCCGTGTCGAGCTTCGCGCACCTCTTTTCAAGTTCGGGGACTATCGCTTTCAGATTTACGGGATACATACGCCACTTGTTTGTTTATTATATCATATCTGCCCCACTCGTTCAAGATGCAATGCCCGAATGAAACCCCATAAAACGGATAGCATCCGTTTTATGGAGACCACAAATTAAACCCCACCGAAAAATCAAAGATTTCTCGGCGGGGACCCCGATTTTATTCCGTTCACTCGCAGGGGAATATTGTGCCCCCTCCTTCCCTTCGGGTATTCCTCCCCCGTTCGGAAAAAGTGCATTTCTCCCAAAATGCGGGACTGACATTGCATTCCTATTGAGGGTTTATTTCTCGCACCCACATAACCGAGCGGATAACGGCACTAACTGAACGTCGCTCACGGGGAGAGGAAGGCGACCCGCCTCGCACTACGCCCGTGTCTGCTTAATTGTCATCCAGCTCGCGAGGTCGCAGAGCGCGCCGCGGCGTTCAAGAGGCGCTTACACCGCCTGTGAACGCTTGGCTGAGCGGCGCGTGACACCCCTCTTCGACGGACGTTTATTCGTAGTGGGAGCCGCAACAGGCGGCGACCGTATGAGTGCCTCGGGCAAGGACGGGCGTACGCCGGCAATGCGCCGTCTGTTCGCGAAGCGGGCGCATTGCAAGTGGCATAACATTGCGCCGCCTGAGAGGCGGCGCATCGGAAGCACTTGTGCCCGAGTGCCGAAGGTGTCCTCCCGCAACCGTGGGTGCCCTTTCAGGGGGTACGGTTGCGGGGGAAACCCGCAGGAAGGGGGCTCAACACTCCCCTGTCAAAGAAATAAAAACAACCACCCCGCTGAACGGCGATATTTTGATGAAGAACAAGGAAGGCACTCTGTCCGCGGATGCGTGGCGTACTTCTCGTACGTGAGCAGTCGCGGCAGAGTGCCTGACACAGTTATTCGCAAAATAGCGCCGTTCAGGCGTAGACCGCCCACACCAGCCCATACCCCACCAACACGGCAATGAGCGTGAAGGGGACGCTTATCTTCATATATTGGAGGGTCTTGACTTCGTAACCTTCTTTGCGGAGAATGCCGGTGGCGGTGATGTTGGCGGACGCACCGATGGGGGTGAGATTGCCGCCGAGGGTCGCGCCGGAAAGCAGACCGAGATAAAGCACCATTGACTCTCCCGTCCCCATACCCATACTGGCGGCGATGCCCGCTATGACGGGCAGCATAGTCGCGACGTACGGGATGTTGTCGATGAATGCGGACACGAGCACGGACGCCCAGACGAGGAGCGAATACAGCGCGAAGAGGTTGCCGCCGCTGGCGCGCACGAGGATGTCGGCGATGTCGTCGATTATGCCCACTGCGTCAAGTCCGCCTATGATGAGGAATATCCCCGCAAGCAGAAGCAAGGTCTTGAAATCTATTTCTTTGAGAGTGTTTTTCACGCCGGAGAAGTTCCTGCGGCGGATAACCGTATAAATCATTCCGACGACCATAAGTCCGAGGCAGATTATTCCCGGGGTGACGTCGGGCTTGTCGGGTATGAAAGACACGCCGATGAGCAGCGCGAGCATCACAATGAGCAGGACGGAGGGGAAGAAATCCTTGACCTCGGTGCGCTCGGAATGCTCTATTTTCTGCTTATCCTTGCGGAAGATGAGGAGGAGATAAAGCGTGGCGGCGAGTGCGGCAATCTGGACAATCCAGAACATACCCATCTTGCCGTCCATTACGAAGAAATCTATGAACGTCATCCCCGTTTCGCTGCCGAGCATAATGGATGTCGTGTCGCCGACGAGCGTAGCCGCGCCCTGCAAATTGGAGGAAACGGCTATGGCGATTATGCCGGGGACGGGAGAGATTTCCAGCTTTTTGGAAAGGCTGAGCGCAATCGGCGCGACCATTAGCACGGTGGCAACGTTGTCCACAAACGCGGACACCAGCCCCGCGAACAGAGAGAGCGCTATTATCGCCCATTTTACGTTGGGCATACGCGCAATGAGCAAGTCGGCAAGCAGGGCGGGCATTTTCGACTCTATGAACAAGGCGACTATGCCCATAGTGCCCGCGATAATCATAAGGACGTTCCAGTCTATCGCCGAGGCGAAATCCCCCCAGGGCAGAATGCCGATGCACATAAACAAAAAGCCCATAAACGCGGCGATGTAAGCGCGCCATTTCGGGAGCGTGAGCAAAAGCACATATGTGACCAAAAACAATACTAACGCGGCTATTTTCACGCTTTAACCCCCTTATTGTGCGATTTCGCTCCGCACTCCGAGAAGTGCGGACGTCGTTGCCGCCGAGCTGCGCGGCGGTGCGGCACGGCACGCCGCCGCCGTTGCTCTTTAATTTTATTTGCTCCGCCGCACGTTTGTCAATACTCAATCGCACGGCGGAGTGCCCGTCTGCAAAAAATTTTTACAAATTTTTTACAATTTTTCCGCAAGCGGTTGATTTTCGTACGGTTTAAGTATATTATGTATCCTCTCAATTTATAAGGAGGTGTGTGCAATGGCTCTGTCCGTATCTATGCTCTGTCTTTCCTGCCTGAGCGTGGTGCTCGCCACGGCTTTCGGCGCGAAAGCGCACATAGGCAAAGTCCGCATACGCCTCTATTGGGTGGTGCCTTTCGTGTGCGCCGTCGTGCTCCTCGCGACGGGCGAAGTGCCCCTCGGTCAGATTGAGGAACAGTTTTTCGGCGATTCGGATATGAATCCGTTAAAAACCCTCGCCATCTTCCTTTCGATGAGCGCGATGAGCGTGTACCTCGACAAGGTCGGATTTTTCAAATATCTTGCGACGAGGGTTATGAAACACGCGGGCACAAGTCAGATAAAGCTGTTCATCCTGCTCTATCTCATCATATCGGCGGTGACGATATTCACCTCCAACAGCACCATCGTGCTCACCTTCACGCCCTTCATCTGCTATTTTGCCAAAAACAGCAATATAAATCCCGTGCCTTTCGTGTTTATGGCATACGTCGCCGCGAACACGTGGAGTATGTTCCTCGTCATAGGCAACACCACCAACGTGTACATAGCCACTTACTTCGGCGTGGAATTCATAGAGTACGTCCGGATGATGGCGCTGCCGACGGTGTTTGCGGCGGTGACGTCCTTCGCTCTGCTCTTCCTGATTTTCCGCAAGGACCTGAAAGAGCCTCTCCAAGCCAGCGAACTCGAAGTGACCATCCGCAACAAGCCCGCGCTCATAGTGGGCGTGACGGGGCTCGGGATATGCACCCTGCTGCTCATAATTTCGTCTTACATAGGGCTGGATATGTGGATAGTCTGTCTGTGTTCCGCAGCGGCGGTGATGACGGGCGCCGTAATCTGTTTCCTGGCAAAAAAACAGTCTCTGCTCCCCCTGAAAAAGACGGCGAAAAGGATGCCGTGGCATCTCATTCCCTTCCTGCTCTCAATGTTCGTGGTGGTGCTTTCCCTTATGAACAACGGCGTGACGGAAGCGATTGCGTCCGTGTTCGACAACAGGTTCTCCCTGCTGTCCTTCGGCGCGCTGTCCGCGGGCGCAAGCAACCTTATGAACAATCTGCCGATGAGTATGTTCTTCGTGGGGATACTCTCCGCCGTGTCCGAGCCCAACCTTATGCAGGCGGTGTTCGCGACGGTCATAGGCTCCAATATGGGCTCGCTGCTCACCCCCGTCGCTTCGATGTCCGCTATGATGTGGCTCTCCATAGTCAAGCACAAAAAAGTGAAGTTCCGCTTCATTGATTTCGTCAAAAAGGGAGTTATAATCACTCTTCCCACCCTCGGCGCGGCGCTGGGCGGACTCGCGCTGATGTTCGCTCTCTGAACGGGCGCAAAAAGACGGAATCGGCGGGGCTTTCAGGTGTTGCGGGACGCGCCGAAAGTTGATATAATCGCAGTATGAAAGACGAACGGGAAATCACTTTTGGCAATCTGCGCGACCTGGGCGGGCTTCCTCTGCCCGACGGAGGGAAAATCAGAAGCGGCAAACTTTACCGCGCTTGCAGACTCAAACCCAGGACGGAAGCCGACAAAGAGGTCCTCGCGGCTATGCGCCTCGACTGCGTGGTGGACCTGCGCATCCCGCGTGAAATAAAGGAAAAACCGGACGAGCTCCCGGACGGCGTGGAATACGTCAACGCGTCCGTGTTCGGCGACACGAAATTTCAGGTGCTCGCCCCCACCCTGCGCTCAAAACTCGCGCTGCTCTTCTGCACGGACGAACAGTTTGACGAAATCCTGCAAGGCATACGCGACTCATACGAATATATGCCTTACGCGCGGCACGCGTACAAAGAACTCTTCGACAGGCTGAACGCGGGCAAAACGGTCGCGTTCCACTGCACCGCGGGCAAGGACAGGACGGGCGTCGCCGCAATGATGATAGAGCTTGCCCTCGGCAGGACTCGCGAACAGGCGAAAGAGCAATATATGCTTTCCAACGAAAAGCGCGCGGGCAAAAATTCCGCGCTGATGAAAGCCCTGCACAAAATCCCCCTGCGCCCCGGGTTTTACGAAGTGGTGGAATACTCGTCCCGCGTGCACGAAGAACTGTTCGACACCGCATACAACGCGATATTTTCCAAATACGACACCATATACGATTTCCTTGCCGCGGAATACGGCGTGAGCGCCGAAAACGTCGCGGACTGGAAAAAATATTATACGGAGAACGCAGACTAGCGTATGAAAAGAAAGCCCGCTCCCGAAAGTATGAAGGAGTTTCAGGAAAAACTCCTCTACGACATCAAGTTCACATACGTGCGCACCGGTCATGCCAAGAACGAGCTGCTGGGTTTCCTCACGGTGTTCAACGCCAAAAGGTCTTTCAACGTACGGGTCAAACGCGCGGTGCAGTACGCGCCCGACGACAAGAGGCTTTACCTCAACATTTACGAGCGCAAGGACCGCGACCCGTCGATTAAAGCGCCCGTCTTCGTCTACATCCACGGCGGCGGCTGGATTGGCGGTCTGCCCGAAACGCGGGAGGCGTTCAACACCCGCATCGCGGAAGCGGGCTATTTCGTCGTGAGCCTGTACTACGGGCACTCCCCCTTCTACCCTCACCCCGAACCCATACAGAACATATACAAGGCGTTTGCGTGGCTCAAAGAAAACGCGGAGGAATACAACATCGACACGGACGCTATATTCGTGGGCGGCGAGTCCGCGGGCGCGCACCTTTCCGCTATGGCGGGCGCGATTGCGACCAATCCCGCGTACAACGCAAGATTCGACCTCGACGAGCGCAGCCGCCACCAGAAGATAGCGGGGCTGGTGCTCAACTGCGGAGTGTTCGACCTCGAAAAGGCGATTGGACTGCCCTTCCGCAACATAGAGCTTTACGTCCAGTCTTACTGCGGCGGAAAACCCTTCGACGAACTGACGGAAGAGGAAAAAAAGGAAATTTCGCCGATATACCACGTCACGAAAGACTTCCCTCCCACCTTTGCCATATCCGCCCAATACGACGCGCTGGCGGTGCTCACGTTCGACCTCGTGGAAAAGCTGCACGAACTGGGCGTAGAAGTGGAACACTACCACGGCACGGGGAAATTCGCGGTGCACGCCTTTGCGGTGGTGCAGGCGCTCAAAATCTCCAAGCGCGCTATGTTCGGCATAAGAAATTTTCTGCGCGCGCACACGCGCGAGAGTCTGCGCCTGCGTATGAAACCGAAGCGCGCCAAGGCGAAAGAGAAAAGCAGGTGACCGGATTTTAAGTCAAAAACCGAATCCGAACGGCAAAACCAAAGCGCCGCACTTCCCGTGCGGCGCTTTTCATTGTGCTTCGTTCAATCCGTCAGCGTCAGTCGAGGTCTTTCCAGAGCGACTCGTACGCGCTGCGGTTGTAGGAAATGTTCTGATAATTCTCGACGCCGAACGCGTTCGCCGCTTCTTCGTAGAGCGCCGCCTGCTTGCTGGTGAGAATCGTCTCCTCTATCTGCTGACGGATGGTGACGCACTCTTCGAGCGTCGCGCCGTATTCGACGACGTAATCGAGAGGAAGCACTCCCTCTTCGGTGAAATCGTCCGCCGTGAGCTGACGCTCTCCCGTCACGTTGCCGTCCTCGTCGAACGTGGGCACCCACGCATTCGTATCGTAGGGGACGTAAGTGCAGACGAGGATGAAGATTCCCGCATACGCGCTGCTCGTGGAACCGCTTTCGATGAAATTGTCACCGAAGACGTAGAAGTTGTTTTTCGCCGCTCCGTCAGCTGCATTTCTCACGTAAGAGCCGGTGCCGTTTGCGATAAGCGCACGCCCCTGCTCGTTGAAAGCGTCGATATAGGAAATGTCGGTTTCGGCGTCTTCGGGCGCGACGAGATATCCGAGCCCGCCGTTGTTGCTGTCGGAAGAAGTGCTGCCCGTATCGTCGCCGACGAGATACAGCCACGCAGTCGCCATTTCGCGAATCCAGTAGACGCTCTCGACCTTGGACAGGACGTGTCCGTCAATGCCGTCTACCGTCGCGTCGGTGATTGCCTTCAAGCTGTTATAAATCTGCTGCACTATGCCGACGGTTTTGCCGCTTCCGAATGCGGGGACTTCGTCGGGAAGATATGCCATAGCGGGGCACACGGTGACGTTGTACACTATTTCGAAGGACTCCGTTTCGGCATTGTAGGCGAAATCGATAATCTGGTTGTAGCCCTTTCCGCTAATCGTCGGTTCGTCGTTTATGCAGGAGTGGTTGGGACAGGTCATCGGGTCGCAGTCCGAACCGCTTTCGCAGGTGTGGTTGTCGCACACGTAATCGGGGTCGTAATCCGGATTGCTGACCTTTATCGACATAGCGTTAAGCAGCTCGTCGCGTTTGTGTTCGATGACATACGTATTGCCGTTGTAGCTGCCGTCCTCCACCATTTGAGTGAGGATGGCGAGGTCGTCGTCGGACATACGCAGCAGGATGTTCGCCACAAAACCGTAGCGGCTGTCCGGCGAGGTGTATCTGTGATAATAAGTCGTGGCGAGCGCGTCGGTGAGCGCGGTTTCGTAGGACGCGTCGTCGCTGAACGTCTCCTTGTTCTTTGCCACGAGGGATTCGAAACGCGCGAGGACTTCTTCGTCGGTCACGGACGCGGAAGAACCTATCACTCTTTCGAGCTTGGTGATGAGCAGGGTTTTCAGCTCGTTTTGATAATAGTATTCGTAGCTCGTGTGCAGCGAATCGAGGTCGTCTGCGACGTCCTCAACCGCGGAATCGAGATATTGTTCGAGATATTCCGCCTTTTTCGCAGAGGAATAGGAAGACAGACAGTCGAGCTCCACTTCACCGCTCGTGATGAGCGCGCGGTAAGCGTCGGTGAGACGTCCGTTTTCATCCAGCGCACGGGGCGACCACTCCGCCTCGGGGAGGTCGTAATCGGGGTCGTAATCCGCGTCGGGGTCCTCTGCCGTCTCTTCACGCACGGGACGGGGCTCGGTGTATTCCACCCACTTCGCATAAAGCGTCGTGCTTTCGGTGAGCACGGTGGAGAAATCGAATTCGTTGCCGTCCGTGCACGCCGCGTCGGTATACCAGCCGTAGAACGTATAGCCGTCGTATGTGGGGTCGTCGGGCTCGAAAGCGGTGGTGCCGCTCTTTATGCGCTGACGGTCGACGGAGCTGCCGCCCTGCGAATCGAAGCGCACGGTGATGGCGTCGCTGCCCGTGTATTCCTCATACTCGTCCGCGGAGCCGGAACCGTCCGTCGAAGAATTGTTGCCGAGGTTGATGAGGCTTTCGAGCGCGGAATTGACGGAAGAAAGCAAATCGTCGTTGACATTCTCTATCGCACGGTTCAGTTCGCTGCCGGAAAGCAGGTCGGCAATGTCGGTCGTCGCCGCGGTGCGGCTTCCTCCGTCCTCTTCGTTGAGCCTTCTCACGAGTTCGTCCTTGGCAAACAGCACGAGCAGTTCGCGCTGGGCGAGGGATTGCAGCAGATAGTCCGCCGCCGCCTCGTAGGACAAACCGTAGTAATTGTGATAGACGTAAGCGTAAGAGTTGAAGCTTATCGACAGCTCGTACTTGTACACATAGGCGGTCTGCCCCGCGTAACTCACGGAAGCGACCACCTGGTTGGCGTCGCGTTCTTCGTTCAGCTTGATGATTTCGTCGCAGCCTGCGAGAGTGCCGACACATACGGACAGCAAAATCACGAGGACCATTGCGACAGCGATTCTTTTTTTCATATACTCTCCGAAAAGATAATCACTTGTTAATCAACAATAGTATGACCATTATACACACACGCGGGCGTACCCGCAAGCGTTTTACGCACAAATAAAGCCTTTAAGGGCTTCTTCACGGCAAGGAAAAAACAGAGCGCGCCCGTCGCGGCGGCACGCTTCAAGCCGAAAGCGCTTCCTCGAAGAAGGAAATGAGTCTGGCGAGTTTGTCCGTGTTGGATATGCCGCGGACGTCGAACACGAGCGCGGGCGGCACGGCGGTGCTCAGCACCGCGTCGTCACGGTGGGCGGCGACCGTCTTCATCAGCGCCTCGTCGGAATAAACTTCCGCGTCCGCAAAGTTCACTCCCGCGCCGTTGCGGTTGATTATGACGCGCGACACTCCGAAACCGCGGGACAGGTTTTTGAGCAGCGCGACGTCGATGAGATTGACGAGCGCGGCGTCGGGCGCGCCGTACACTTCCGCAAGTTCCGCGACAAGTTCGTCCCTCTCCGCGGGCGTCGCGACTTTCGCGATGCGCTTGTAGATGCGCAGTTTGTCCCTGCCGCTGACGTATCCCTCGCGGATATACGCGGGCACGTCCACTTTCATCTCCACTTCGCGCGCCTCTTCGGGACGGCGGCCCGTGCGCATCTCTTCCACCGCCTCGTTGAGCAGTTCGATGTACATCTCATAGCCCACACGCTCGATGTGCCCGTGCTGCTCCGCTCCCAGCAGATTGCCCGCTCCGCGTATGGAAAGGTCGGAGAGCGCGACGCGGAAACCGCTGCCTATCTCCGTATTCTCCATCAGCGCGCGCAGACGTTTCTCTGCGTCGGCGGTAAGCGCGCCGTTGTCTGGGACGGTGAAATAGGCGTGCGCCAGCACCCCGCGCCTGCCCACTCTGCCGCGCAGCTGATAAAGCTGCGACAGCCCGAACCTGCCGGAATCCACCACGACGAGGGTGTTTGCGTCGGGAAGGTCTATGCCGTTTTCTATTATCGTGGTCGCGACGAGCACGTCGTATTTCTTTTCGTAAAACGCCGCAATGCGCTTTTCAAGTTCTCCGCCCGCCATCTGTCCGTGCGCCGTGATTATCCCCGTTTCGGGCGGCAGCATACCTCTGAGTTTGGCCGCGAAGGGTTCCAGCCCCTGTATGTCGTTGAGAAGTATCAGCGTCTGCCCGCCGCGCGCGCATTCCCTCGTCACGGCGTCCGCAACCAGCGCGTCGGAATAGGGCGTGACGTAAGTCTGCACGGGCAGTCGCCCGCGCGGCGCGGTTTCCAGAAGGGAGATGTCCCTCACTCCCGACAGCGCCATATTGAGCGTCCGCGGTATCGGCGTCGCGGAAAGCGTGAGCACGTTGACCAGCGGATTGCGCTCTTTGAGCAGTTCCTTGTGCTCCACTCCGAAGCGCTGTTCCTCGTCCAGCACCAGAAGTCCGAGGTCCTTGAACTCTATGTCCTTGGACAGCACTTTGTGGGTGGCTATGACCATATGCAGAGTCCCGTCCGCAAGCCTGCGCGCGGTTTCGGCATTCTCGGCGGGAGTTTGAAGCCGCGTGAGCAGCGCGCACTCTATGCCGAAAGGTTCCAGCCTCTTCACGAGATTTTCGTGGTGCTGCCTTGCGAGTATGGTGGTAGGCGCGACAAGCACCGCCTGTTTGCCGTCCAGCACGGTCTTGAACATTGCGCGGAAGGCGACCTCCGTCTTTCCGAAACCGACGTCGCCGACCAGCAGCCTGTCCATTATCCTGCCCTGCTCCATATCCTGTTTGACCGCTTCTATGGCTTTGAGCTGGTCCGCCGTTTCTTCGTATTCGAACGCGTCCTCGAACTCCTTCTGCCAGACGGTGTCGGGAGAATAGACGTGCCCCTTGCGCTTTTCCCTCTCCGCATAAAGTTTCAGCAGATTGACGGCGAGCTTGCGCACGGATTTTCTCACCTTTTCCTTTTCGCGCGCAAACTCCTTGCCCCCTATCTTGTTGAGCCTCGGGTGCTCCTCGCCGACGAATTTCTGCAAGTTGTCCGTCTGGTCCGTCGCGACGTAAAGCACGTCCCCGTCACGGTATCGCAGCACGACGTATTCCTTCTCGAATTCGCCGACTTTCATTATCGTCGTGCCCTCGCACAGTCCCACGCCGTGCACGCGATGCACCACATAATCACCCGCTTTCGGTGCGATAAACTGCGTTTTCGGCGCAGATACGTCCTCTCCGCGGCGTTTCCCGACGCACTCCGACACGCCGATGACGGCGACCTTTTCCGCAGGATAGACAAAGCCCGTTTCTATGCGCAGGGGCGTGACAAGCACGGACGCGCCGCCGTTCCCGTCTGCGGAAATCTCGGCATACACTTCCTGCTCGAAAAGGCTGTCGCGCACCCCCTTCGCGCGCTCCGCGCTCCCCGTGCATATGAGGGTGCGGAAACCGTTGAGGATAAAGTTGCGCAGGTCCTGCCCTATGCTGTCCGGAGCGAGATAGTATTTGGTCACGGGACGGCATTTCGGTTTGATTATCTTAGTCGGCTCAAAGAGCGGATTGCCGAGCGACAGCGCGGAAAACGCCGCCTTCCGCGCAAGCATTATTCTGCGTCTGACCTCGTTCGAAGAAAACAGCGCGGCGGAATGCTCGGGCAGAATTTCGCCCGCTTCCGCAAGCGGCGCCAGCCTGCCGCGGAATTCCTTTTCCAGCACCGTGAGCTTCTCCGAAATTATTTTCGGCTCGTCGAAAATGACCGTCGGGGGCGCTTCGCCCTCCGCGGGCGCGCCGAAACAGTCGAACAAAAACGCGGAATTGTCCTCCGAAAACACCGCCGCCCACGCAAATTCCGCAGGCAGCGCGCCCTCGCGCACCCTGTCGCACAGCGAAGACGCCACAGAGTTGCCCCCTCTTGCCGCAAGTGCGGACGAAACCCGCGCCGCGTCCTCCGCGGTGAACAGCACGTCACTTGCGGGAGGCACCGTCACCCTTTCCAGCTCGTCCACGGAAAGCATAGAGGAAAGGTCTATCGTCTTTATGTTTTCAATGAGGTCGTCGAAAAAATTGACGCGCACCGCCGTGCCGTCGGACGAATATATGTCGAGGATGTCGCCTCGCAGGGCGAATTCTCCCTCTTCCGATATCATATCCCGCCGCGAGTAACCTGCCGCCGCGAGCCTGTCGGACGCTTCCTGCGGGGTGAGCGTGCCCGACTTTTCCAGCGTCAGCGTGAACGCTCTCACGACTTCCGCCTGCGGAAAACGCTGCATAAGCGCGTCCGCACACACCACCGCTATATCCGCGTCGCCGCAGGCAAGCCTGCAAAGCGCCGCCGCCCTCTCGCGCGAGCTGCGCGCCGCATAACCCTTCCGACAGACCAGCACGTCGTCGCGGTGGGGAAGGAAAACGGCCCTGACGTCGGGGAAGGAAGAAATCTTGGAAAGCATCGCGCGCGCCGCAAGCGGGTCGGGCGCGACGTAAATCCTTTTGCCGGGGATGCGCGTCGCAAGATGCGCCTTTGCGCCGTCCGTAATTCCGACGGCGGAAACGGCGGCAAGCTCCCTCGGAAGGCGCGCGGAACCCAGCCGGGCAAAACTGTCCAGCCCCTCCCCCATGCCTTCTACTCTGAGCAATTCGGGCGTCATTTCCTTCTGTTGATTCTCTCTTCTATTCTTTGTATATCCTTGCCGGAAATGAGTTCGGCGACGGCTTCCGCCGCCTCGTCAACGCATTTGTCTATCGCCTGTTTGTCCGCATAATCGACCTTTGAAAGCACCAAATCGACTATGTCAACTTCTTTTGCCGCGAGTTCGTCCGTTTTTATGCCTATGCGCAGCCGCTTGAAAGACGTGGTGCCAAGCTCCGCGACTATGCTCCGCATCCCGTTGTGCGTGCCCGCGCTCCCCTCTTCGCGGAAACGCATTCTGCCCACGGGCAGGTCCGCGTCGTCGTAAACGACGATGAGTTCGTCCGTGCCGTCGCAGTATTTGCGCACGAGCTGTTTCACGCTCTCGCCCGACAGGTTCATAAAAGTCTGCGGCTTTGCCAATACGAAAGGCACGCCTCCGATTTTGCCCTTTGCGGTGAGCGCGGCGCATTCTTTGCCCGTAAAGCGGAGCTTGCACTTCTTCGCAAGCGCGTCCGCGGTCATAAAACCGATGTTGTGATAAGTGTTGCGGTAACGCGCGCCGGGGTTTCCCAGCCCGACCACGACATACATACGCCCTCCCTCCGGCGGAGCGCGTTATGCCTTATCTCCGCCTCCGAAGTCTTTTTCCGCGCCCTCTGCGCGGCGCGTCTTGTTCACCTGACGGCTTCTGCCTATCGCAAAACCGTCCTTTTCCACATCCTGCGTGACGGTGGTGCCCGCGGCGACGAACGCTCCGTCGCCGAGGCTCACGGGCGCGACGAGATTCACGTTCGCCCCTATGAAACAGTCCCTGCCCACCGAAGTGCGGTGTTTCCGTTTCCCGTCGTAATTGCAGAACACCGTCCCGCACCCCACGTTGGTGCCGCCGCCCACGTCCGCGTCGCCGATGTAGGCGAGATGCGCGCTCTTCGCGCCGTCGCCGAAGACGGAATTCTTGATTTCGACAAAGTCGCCCACGCGGCAGCATTTGCCTACGACCGCGCCGCGCAGACGCGCAAAAGGTCCCACCGTGCTCCCCGCGCCGACGCGCGTATCCGCAAGGTGCGACATAACGACTTTTGCGCCGCCCTCTATGCGGCAGTCGGAGATGTGAGAGCCCTCCACCGACGCGCCCGCCTCTATGACGGTGTCCCCCTCGATTTTGCAAAACGGAAGAATTTCCGCCCCCGCGGCAATGCGCACGGTGTCGTCGACGACGGTGTTTGCGGGGTCGAAAACGAAAACCCCCGCTTCCAGCAGTCTGTCGGTTATTCTCTCTTTCAATTGATTATACACCAAGCGGACGTTTTTTGCACTATCAACTTTGACGAAGTGCGGAGAGGAAATGAAATAGCCGCTTCTGCCCCCTTCGCTGCGGACTATCTTCGCTCCCGACGCCGCCCCGCCGAGCGCAAGCACTCCTAGACTGTGCTTTTTCACGTATTCCGCCCCTCTCTCGACGTCCCCGACGGTGACGAGAGGCATATCGAGCGGTATGACGACGTCCAGCCGCCCTTCCTCAAAGCGGCACTCGCTCTCCGAGACGACTTTTTCCGTGTCGAAAGCGGAAAACTCCCGCAGGAGATATTCCTCCGCGCTGCGCCCGAGCAGCTTCCTTTCCGAGTGCCCGCTTTCGACAAACCATATCTTCAAAGGCATATCCATAACTCTTCTCCTTTCTTTGCAATATGTGCCCGCGGCGTACGCGCGCAGTATTTTCGGCGCGCCGTGCATTATGCCATTCTATGCGCCGCGCGGCGGAAACTTTCCTCTTCCGCTCTCCCGAAAAGCGCGAAAGCGCGGAGGGTGTCCTCCGCGCTTTCCGCTCCCCGCCCGCACGGCGGAGATGTGCCGACTCCGGGCGTCAGACCGTCCCCGTAACGGCGGAGACGCCGCCCTCCGTGACCGTGGCATACGCCGCATCCGACGCGGCGTCCGCGTCGGACCCGACGTCCGTTTCCGTCCACTCGTAGTCCACATCGACGGGAGTGTACGGAAGACCGAGTGCGCACGCAATAAGCGACGCGGCGACGGAAATCACGGTGATGACAATGAAAACTATCTTTTTCTTGTCCATTGCTGCTGCCTCCTTCTGCGTAATCTGCGCGGACGGACAGCTCGGTCGGCGGAGCAAAACTAACTCTTCCGCTCCCGAAAAATCAAACTTTTATGTCACGGCAGCAGTCGGTCCGTCCGCCCGTTTGTCCCTCTTTTCCACACCCGTTTTATCCGTCTCCGCGCCCGCGCGCTCTTCTTTCCCCGACGTCTCTCAGCCGCTATTTTCCCTCCGCTTTGATTGCCGCAGCGCAAAAAAAGACGGACGCGACGCGTCCGCTTTTTTGCAAAACTCGCCTTTTATCAGCGCAAATTCACACTTCAACCGTGGGTTGCTGCTGCTCTTCGGACGGATTCTTCGCTTTCGCCGCTCTCTTAGCGCGGAAAAACGCGCCCAGAAGCTCCGCGCTTTCCTGCGCCAGCACTCCCCCCGTCACCTCGACGTCGTGGTTGAACATCCCGGGGGCAAAAAGATTGACCTTGCTCCCCGCCGCGCCCGTTTTTTCGTCGTACGCGCCGAAGACCAGACGGCGCACGCGGGAATTTATCATCGCGCCCGCGCACATCGGACAGGGTTCGAGCGTGACGTAGACGTCGCAGTCTTCCAGCCACCAATTGCCGGCGTATCGCGCCGCCGCTTCCAGCGCCACTATCTCCGCGTGCCGCACCGCGCTGCCGTCGCGCTCCTTGCGGTTGCCCCCCTCGGCGACGATTTTCCCGTCTTTTACGACGACCGCGCCGACGGGCACCTCGTCCGCGGCGGCGCATTCCGCCGCGATTTCCAGCGCGCGGCGCATAAATTTTTCGTCCGCCGTGCGGACTCTCTCTTCCGTCATCTCCTCCACCTCACTTGTGATACGGCGTCCCCGCATTGATTGAAAGCGCGCGGTAAATCTGTTCGGCAAGCATCACCCTGAAAAGTTGGTGCGGAAAAGTGGGCGCGCCGAAAGACATCACGGCGTCCGCGCGTCTACGGGCGTCCCCGTTCATTCCGTGACTTCCGCCTATCAGAAAACTGAACTCCGACACCCCCGCCGAGCACTTCTCGGATATGAATTTCGCCAGCGCTTCGCTGGACACCTCTTTTCCTCTGCCGTCCATAACGACAACGCAGCCCTTCGCCTTCGCAAGCAACGCCGCGCTTTCCGCGTCCTGCTGTTCGGCGGGTGACTTCGCGGGCGGCGACGGCGGTATCTCCGTCACGGAGAACTCGCAGTAAGCGGAACAGCGCTTTGCGTATTCCGTAACCGCGTCTGAAAAATATTTTTCTTTCAGCCTGCCGACAGCCACGATGTTTATTTTCATACGCTCACCTCACATAATCCCCCACACGAAACTGAACAGCGTCGCAACGACGCCTACGGCGATGATGAACCAAAGCATAATATCCTTCGAAAGCGGCAGCGCGCCTTCCGCCGCGGGCGCGAATTTCGCCTCCGACAGCCTTCCGCAGCGCACGGCGTCCTTTCTCATTCGCCCCAGCATAAACGCTATGAACGCGACCGACGCCGCTGCGATTAAACAGGCGATGACGACGCCGAATACCGTCCCGTACAGCCAGCCCGACACGGTGTCAATCACCCCGAAAACGGGCACCAGCCCCGAATAGCCCGAAACCACGCTGATGAAATTGTTGAAGAAATGCACGAAGACCGCGGGCAGCAGCGACCCCGAGTAATAAGTCAGCACTCCGAGACAAATTCCCATAGCGAAAGTGTGCCCCGTCTGCGGAATGTTCTGGTGCATAAGCGAGAACAGCAATGCGGAAACGGGGATGACTTTCCATCCGCTGTCGCGGTACGTCGCGAACACTTCTCCCCTGTGGGTGAGCTCCTCGAAAAGCGCGGGCAGCACGGCGGTGAGAAATATGTCCGAAACCAGCACCGCCGCAGTCTGCTCCGCTCCCGCGGACGAAGAGCGTTCGTATCCCATAAGCGAGAGGGCGCCGTTCCACACATAAGACACGAAACCCGTGACGAAAAGCACGGGTACGGTTATTGCAAGCGTTCGGAGAAAATCGCGCTTCCCGCACTTTACGACATTGAAAGTGCGCGGTAAAGCGCGCAATTCGTCTTTTCCGCGTCCGCCGACGATGATTAGCCATCCGAGGACGGGCAACAGACCGAAACAGCAAAGCTGCACGATGAGAGTGAAAAAAACGTCGGGGTCGACGCCGAGCGCGTCGTACACCCCGGCGCTTCCCGAAATGCGCATAAGGAGGGTCATCAGTATGACCAGAAAATAGACCAGCCCTCCCCCTGCGCGGGCAGTCATACGGCAAGCCCCATAACCAACGCGAGCACCCAGTACGCCACGGCAAGGCCTATCGCTATCCACAGTCCGAACATAGGCTGGGACTTGCCCACATAGCGCACGTCGCCGCAGCAGAGGAAGAGCTCGCGCTCCACCTTTTTCCAACCCTGTGCGGTGAAGAGAGAGCCGACGAAACGGAAAGCGTTCTTTATGCCTTCCGCCGCCGCGCCGCCTTTTTTTGCGGGAGCGGGATTGTCCTCGTACGCATACAGCGAATATTCCTCGAAGACCACTCCGCCCTGCACGACCTTGAAGCCTTCCTTTTCCTTTTTAGGCTGTCCCAGACGGTAATATGCGTAAAGCAGAAGCACGAGCACGAGGGTCCCGACGACGAAGCTGACGAAACCCGTCAGCCAGTTGAACGCGCCGAGCCCCGCAATCGCCGCGTCTATCTCCGGGATGTAGGCGGTCATCAGCAGGCTCAGAAAGTTGTTGAAAAAGTGCACCGCCACGCAAGGCACGAGGGAGCCTGACAGCATAAACAGCACGGCAAGCACGACGCCTATACAGAACTGGTAGCCCGTCTGCACGGGATTTGCGTGCATAAGGGAAAACAGCAGCGCGGAGATGAACACGCCGAACACGGCACCCCTCGACGCAAGCCCCGGAAGCACGTTGCCGCGCATAAGGAATTCCTCTCCGAGGGCGGGGAGCAGCGCAATGACGAAAACCGCGAGGAAAAACACACCCGCGTTGTCATACTCTATCGTTCCCGCGGACACTCCGCCGCGGAAGCCGATGAGGTTGAAAAACTCCTGAAAGAGCATCGACACGGGCAAAAACGCGATTATCGTGAATACCGTTATCGGAAACAGAAGAAGCCAGCGCCGCGCGTCCTTCATCGGACGTATCTTTGCGACCGCGAACACGTCGTATCTGCGCCACATCGAGAAGAACCACACCACCAGGACGATGGCGACCTGCGTCACCGCATAGCTCACCCAGCTTGCGATGCTCATGCCCGCAAACGACCCAGTCCTGCCCACCAGAATGTAGGAGAATATGCTGCCGAGGATTGAGATGCCGCACAGCGCGAAGAGATAAAGGCTTCCGCTCTCTCCCGCGAAAAGGTTCTTCCTCATTTGACTTCGTAAACCTCGCTTATTTCATACTGACTTGCCGCGGCGACCGAGATGTCGGTGCAGCCCCTTCCTCTGAGCCTGCCCGCCACGGCGCCGACGGCGAGGCAGGGAAGATTGTTGTTTTCGCTGAGATGCCCAAGCAGCATCGTCTTTACGGCGCTGTTGACCAGCCTTTCGGCAAAAACCGCCGTCATATCGTTGCTGAGATGACCGAGGTCTCCGAGAATGCGGCGTTTCAGCCTTTCGGGATACGGTCCGTTTTTCAGCATTTCCACGTCGTGGTTTGCCTCGATGAGCACCGCTTCGCTCTCGCGTATGTTGTTGTACACTCCCACGGTGGGTCTGCCCATATCCGTAGCGACGCTCACCTGCGCGCCCGTTTTCAGACGGAAGGAGTATCCCAGGGGATACGCCGCGTCGTGCGGAATGCGGAACGGGATGACCTCGATGTCGCCGACGGTGAAGCCGCCCTCGTAGAACTCGACCTCTTTGTAGCCGTAGAGCACGCCCTGTCTGTGCAAAATGGCTTCCGCGGTCTTCGGATGGGCGTATATGCTCGTTTCTTTGCCCACTCTCGGCAGCGCGGCTATATGGTCGGTGTGCTCGTGAGTGACGACGACGCCGTCCAGCTTGGCGACGGACAGCCCGAACTTCCCGAGCGCGGCGTTCAGCGCGGAATAAGATATTCCCGCATCCACCAAAAGCGCCGTGGAGTCCGAAAACACCAACGTCGAATTTCCTTTGCTGCCGCTTGCAAGCGACACTATGTTGAGTGACATTATCTTCCGCTTCTCTTAAACATTTATGAAAAGAGGCGCTCGCCGGAGCGCCTCCCCCGATTATGAAAGGTTTATATCTCGCCGCCGTGGCGAATCAGCATATCCTCTTCCTTGTCCTCGCGCCTCACGCTGACCGCCGCAAAGACGACGGTGAGGATGAACAGCACGCCGAACACCGCAAGCATCGCGAGTATCGCCGCGTCGCGCTGTGCGTCGAAGTGCTCCGCTATCACCTGGTGAATAATCTCCGCCGCGTATGCCGCCGCCCCCGCGAACGAGAACAGCATCAGAGTCTTGCGGGGATATTTGCCGAAGACCATTCCGAACACGGACACGAAGAACACGACCAGCGCGCACAGCGTGCAGAAGCAGGTGATGACGGTGAGAGAGAGGTCAAACGGCGTGCCGTCCTGCACCCAGGTGGTTATCATACCTATGACGTCCGCCTGCGCAAGGGAGAATTCGGGATGAATGTCGGGCTTGAAATAGCCGAGCAGATATGCGACTATGAGCAGCGCCGACAGCAGGAACGTCCCCAGCGAGAACAGTCTCTTGTAAACGGAGGTACGCTTCTTCGCCGCCGCCTTCTCTTCCTCGAATTCCACCGCGGAGGCGTATTCGTTCTGCGGATAGGAAGGCGCTCTTCCGTCCGTACGCAGCACGTCGCTGTCCTGCGTCATATAAGGCACGACGGCAAGCGGCACGACTATGGGCTGCAACTGTATCGTGTTGTGCTTGGGCGCGACTATCGGCACGGGACCGCCTATGCCGACGGGTTTCATAACCGTGGTCTTCGTGCCCTCGTCGGGCTGCGGGTTGCCGTACGCCTCGCTCTCGTAGAGCACGGGCTCTTCCGTCCTGTCGGTCACGCCGACGGAATTCTCGGGCGCCATTGCCGTGATGTTGTTGTCTTTCTTCGCCATATGTCCTCCGCGCGCTCGGTGAGCGCAGAACTTTACTTCGCTGTCCCCGTTGGGGTCAGTACATCCGCGTATACCCCGTGCGCTGCGGCGTGATGAAGGAACACACCGCCGCGAGTATCGCGTTTATCAGTCCGACTGCGAACAGGGTGAAGAATTCGCTCGTGTTCCAGCCGTAAATGAAGTCGTCCATAAAATCTATCTGCGAAATCCCGACGTTCTCCGCGCCGACGAGCGCCGCTATGAACACGGCGAGCACGGAGAGCAGATACACGACCGCACACGCGGTGTAACGTCTGGGTTTTATCGCGCCGAACAGCCCCGTCACCGCTTTGACGAGATTGACCAGCACCGCAAGCAGCCCGACCGTGATTATCATATCCGGCACCATATGCAGCCAGATTTGGTTCACCGCCTCCCCGGACCATCCGAGCGACGCCGTCTCGCGGAAAGCGTCTATCCAGCCCGTAATCACGTCGAACTGTTCCGGAACCAGCCTGAAAGGCAGGTCCGCGCTAACGTCCGCCGCCGCAAGGGCGAAAGGCAGCCACACCACCGCCGACGCGACAATCATTATGACCGCGGACACGAAATTGCGCGTGCGCACCGACCGCTTCCATCTCCTGCCAGCGTCTTTTTCGGCGGGCTGATAGTCGGAAGAGGTCGAAACCGCCTGCGCCTGCGCCGCGTCGGACGTCTGATATTCCAGCCGCGGCGTGATGACGAACTCCTGCACGACGGTCGGCATCTTTTTCGCCGCGCCGCCGTCCATCGGAGTCGGAGCCAATCTTATACCCGCCTCGTCCACCTGCGGATTTTTCTTGCCGGAATTCTCGTTCATATCACTTCTTTCCGTTTTCGCCGGGATATTCGTCCATCGGCGCATACTGCATCAAAGGCTGGTCCTGCGTGACGTAAGGCACGAAGGCCACGGGCTGCACGATGGGCGGCATCTGGTAAGGCTCTCCCGTCTCCTTGTTGTAGAACACGGGCGCGCCGTACGGCATTCCGCCGTAAGGATAATATCCGGGGGCGTAATGCGGCGCTCCCGCGAAATTCGGAGTTTCCTTTTCGTCGGCGGCTTTCTCTATGGGCTTGGTCTGCGCTTCCTTGAACGCTTCTCCCGCAAACTCCTCGAATGTGGGAGTCTTGGGGGAAGAAAGGTCCTCTTCGGGAGCTTCCAGCACCTTCGTCTTCTTCCTTATGGGAGCGGACTGCTTGATTTTCCCCTTTTCGAGCAGACGCAGAGAGCGCGCGCGGGAACGTCCGCAGCGAGTGCACCTGACGGCGTCGGCGGCGTTCACTCCGCCGCAAACGGGGCATATGAACGGGTCTTCGAGCTCGTCCATATTCTCGGCGGCGGAATAGGGGTCGGCATAATATGCGGAATAGTTCCTCACCGCGGAGGACAGTTTCCTCAGCTGTGCGACGTCCTCGGAGCCCAGCTCGTTGACTTTGTCGCGGTATGCGTCAAGCATAACCGCCTGTTTGGTGAGTTCGTCATTGGTCTTGCGGCGATAGTCCTCAATCTCTTTCATCGCCTTGGTCTTGTCGTTTTCGACGCGGCGTTTCATAGCGGCGATTTCCCTCTCCGCCTCCGTCATACGCTCCTTGACCATCAGGTCGACGTTCATTTTGTTCTTGCGGAACTCCTTGACGTCCTCCTCCGTGAACGGCGTGTCGGAATCCGTCACGGGCGCTCCGCAGACGGAACAGAATTTCGCCCCCGGCAGATTTTCCGCGCCGCATATGACGCAGGTGGGACGGCGCAGTACGCCGAGCATTTCTCCGCAATGCGCGCAAAACCTGCTGCCCGCATTGTTGCGCGTGCCGCAGGCAGGACACTTGACCTCGTAATTCGCAACGACTTCCGCACCGCAGGTGGCGCAGTACGCCTGCCCGCGCTCGACTTCGCTGCCGCATACCTTACAAGTGAACATATATCATCACCTCTGACGACTTATTAACTTTATTATACAGCGACTTGCACAGATTGACAAGTGCAGAACGCTTTCAGCCCTTGAAACCGTCTTTCAGCCCGACTATGCTGCCGAACTCTCCGCCGCCTTTTGCGACGAAATATCCTTCGCGCAGGAACTGGAACCTCTCCCCCTTTTCCGCTCCCGCAAGGAACTTTTCCGCCTTGCCGTCGAGCACGGTGAGGGAGGCGGGATTGAGCAGGTCCATATAATCCCCTTCCCCGTCGAGGATGAGATAGTCGTACATATACAGCTTCACGTCCTCGCAGTCTAGCGCGTTCACCCAGTGTATCGTGCCCTTGACCTTGACGTTTGCGCCCTCTTCGCCCGACTTCGTCCCGGGGATATATTCGACGTGAACGACCTGCGGCTCGCCGTCCTCTCCCGTTTCGCAGCCGACGTACCTGACGACGTACGCGCCTTTCAGCCTCACCGTGCCGCCGGGTTTCAGACGGAAGTATTTCGGAGGCGGGTCGAGAGAGAAATCTTCCCTTTCGATGTACAGCTCGCGGGAGAAAGTCGCCTCGTGGGTGCCCGCTTCCGGGTCGCGGGGATTGTTCTCCACCGAAACGGTTTCCGTCCTGCCTTCGGGATAGTTGTCCACCACCACTTTGAGAGGACGCAGCACCGCCATAGCGCGCACGGCGTGTTCGTTGAGATACTCCCTGACGCAGTGTTCCAGCATCGCTATGTCCACCACGCTGTCCGCCTTCGCGACGCCTATGCGCCCGCAGAAATCGCGCACCGCTTCGGGGGGATATCCTCTCTCCCTGATGCCTGAAAGAGTGGAAAGACGGGGGTCGTTCCAGCCGCTCACCACCTTTTCGTCCACCAGCCTTTTGAGGAAGCGCTTGCTCATCACGGTGTGCGTGAGGTTGAGCCGCGCGAACTCAATCTGCCTGGGACGGGGGTCGAAACCGCAGTTTTCCGTCACCCAGTCGTAAAGGGGACGGTGATTTTCGAATTCCAGCGAACACAGCGAATGCGTGATGCCTTCGAACGCGTCTTCGAGAGGATGGGCGAAATCGTACATAGGATAGATGACCCACTTGTCGCCCGTGTGCGGATGCTCGGCATGACAGATGCGGTAAATGACGGGGTCGCGCATATTGATGTTGGGCGACGCCATATCAATCTTGGCGCGCAGCACCTTTTCCCCGTCCGCGAACTCGCCCGCTCTCATTCTGCCGAAAAGGTCGAGGTTTTCCTCGACGCTGCGGTTTCTGTACGGGCTCTCCTTGCCCGGCTCCGTGAGCGTGCCGCGCGTGGCGCGTATCTCCTCCGCCGAAAGGTCGCACACATACGCCTTGCCCGCCTTGATGAGGGACACGGCGCAGTCGTACATACGCTCGAAATAATCGGACGCGTTGAGAACTCTGTCCCACTCGAACCCCAACCAGCGGATGTCCTCTTTTATGCTCTCCATATACTCGACGTCCTCTTTGACGGGGTTGGTGTCGTCGAAACGGAGATTGCATTCGCCGCCGAATTTTTCCTTTATGCCGAAATTGATGCAGATGGCCTTCGCGTGGCCTATGTGAAGATAACCGTTGGGTTCGGGCGGAAAGCGCGTGATAATCTTGTCGTGCTTTCCCGAGCGCAGGTCGTCGCAGATGACGTCTTCGATGAAATTCGAGGGTTCGGGAATGCTTCTGTTTTCGTCCATACAATATTTCCGCCGATATTTATAGTAGAATATATTTTACCCCATATGCGCGCGTTTGACAAGTGCGCGGGCGAGGATTGGAAATAAAATTGCTCTCTTCGGCAGGGAAAAGACGGAAAAACGGCGGAGCGCCCGCCGCCGCACCCTTGCCCGCGTCTGACGGAAACCGACGCAAAAAAAGAAAAGCGGCGCTCATTCCGCGCCGCAATGACTGCCCGAAAGATTGACTTCCGACGAGTTCAGCCGCATATATCCGTCCTCGAAACGGAAGCCGAAACGCACAAGCCCGGGGTGCTCCCCTTTCACCGCGAGAGGCACGGGGTTCAGGGAGAATTTGAAAAGCATCGCCCGCAGGAAGAATTCCCTGTCCCCGGGGTTTATCTCTTCGTTTTTGACTTTGAAGTGTGTGATTTCGACAAAATCGCCGACTTCGGCGCGCATCAGTCCCACGGGCGCGCCGTCCTCTCGCATCACGAAATTCGTGCCGCTTACGGCAAGGTTTATGCCGAGGTCCGAATAGAGTGCGGAAAGCACTGCCGCGTCGTTTTCGTATCCCACCGTCAGCATATCATTCTCCGTATTCCACGCCGACGAGCGTCAGCCCTTCCGGCGGCAGCGTCTTGCCCGCAAGCGTTCTGTCCCCCGTTTCCAGCACGCGGCGCACGTCGTCTTCCGTGAGCTTTCCCTGCCCGGCGTAAACGAGCGTCCCCGCGATTATGCGCACCATATTGTACAAAAATCCGTTCCCCGTCACGAAGATGTCCAGCGTCCCTTCCGTAAGCCTGCCGCCCTCGGTTTTCCCGTCCGCTTCCAGCCGCACGGAATACACCGTGCGCACGGTGCTCTTCACCGCGGACCCGCTGGCTTCGAAACCCTTGAAATCGTGTTCGCCTTCCAGCACGTCCGCGCATCTGCGCATCGCGGCAAGGTCAAGCGGCACGACAATCTGCGTGCGGGTGTTTTCGCACATCGGAAGCCTGTGTCGGGAGACGTAGAGAGAATAGCGGTAAGTCTTCCGCTTTGCCCAAAAGCGCGCGTTGAAATCGGAGGACACGGGCTCGCAGGAAAGCATACTGATGTCCCTCGGCAGCTCCGTATTCACCGCGAAAGGTATCTTTTCGGGCGGGATTGCGGTGTCCGCGTCGAAATGCACGACCTGCCCCTCCGCGTGCACTCCCGCGTCCGTCCTGCCGCTCGCCGTCGCCTGCGTAGGCACGCCGAAAACCGCGGAAAGCGCCTTTTCGAGCGCCTCCTGCACGCTGGGACCGTTGAGCTGCCGCTGCCAGCCGACGTAATCCCTGCCGAAATACGAAATCACCGCGCGGTATCTCACACCAGCCCTCCGAAAATGAGCGTGTCCATCGCGCCGTCGAAATAATATCTGTCAAGAAGCACCGCGACAAAATACGCCGCTATCAGGAAAAACGCGACGAAGTCCGCGACGCCGAGTTTCATCACTTTCATCTTGGTGCGGTTTTCCGTGGCGTTGTAGCACCTGGCGTCCATTGCGAAAGCCAGCTCGTCCGCACGGCGGAAAGAGTTGACGAAAAGAGGTATCAGCACGGGCAGCAACGCCTTTGCGCGCGCTATCAGTCCGCCCGTGTCGAAGCTCGCTCCCCTCGCCTTCTGCGCCGCGATAATCTTGTTCGTTTCCTCGAAAAGCGTGGGTATGAAGCGCAGCGCGATGCTCATTATCATCGCTATGTCGTGCACGGGCACCTTTATGAGTCTGAGCGGCTTCATCAGACTTTCCGTGCCGTCCGCAACCTCCACGGGAGTGGTCGTCAGCGTGAGCAGCGAAGCGCCGCTGATGAGCAAAACGAGCCTTAAAGTCATCTTTATGGTGGTATGAATGCCCTGGTCGGTGATTTGCAGCGCACGCCAGCTCCACAGCACCTCGCCGTCGCTTATCATAAAAAGATTGATGACGGCGGCGAATATGACGATGAAAATTATCGCCCGCACCGATTTGAGCACGGAGAGCATCGGGAGCTTCGCGAGCAGGATTATGAACAGCAGCACCGCCGCGGTCATCATAAAGCCGAAGTAGGTGTTGACAAAGAATATCGCCACCACGAAAAGCACGGTGAGGAAGAGCTTCATCCGCGGGTCCATACGGTGCACGACGGAGTCGGTGGGATAATACTGCCCGAACGCTATGTCCTTAAACATCTCTTCCCTCCCCGTCGTCTGCCGTCGGAGCGGGAGCGCTCCCGTCCGCCGCGTCGGTTTCCGTGTCTGTTTCCACGCCCGTTTCCGCCGCGCGTGCGGCTTTGTCCGAACGGTATTTCACAAGTGCGCCGACGAGTTCCGCGGGCGTGACTATCCTGCGCGAAAGCTCTATGCCGCGCTCTGCGAGTCTGTCCACCACCCTCGCCGCCGTGGGCAGGGCGAGTCCCGCCGCCGCGAGCGCTTCCCTGTCGCCGAACACGTCGGCGGGCGACCCGTCGGCGACCACCTTGCCGTCGCGGAGCGCGACTATCCTGTCCGCCATCTCCGCTATGTCGTCCATATAGTGCGACACCATTATGACCGTCGGGCTGACTTCTTCGTGCAGTTTTTTCACCAGCCCGAGGATTTCCTTCCTTCCCGCGGGGTCCAGCCCCGCGACGGGTTCGTCGAGCACGAGGATTTCGGGTTCCATGGCTATGACGCCCGCAATTGCGGCGCGGCGTTTTTCGCCGCCCGAAAGCTCGAAGGGACTGCGCTCGGCAAATTCGTCGTAAGGCAGTCCGACCACTTCCATTGCGCGGCGCACCCTGCGGTCCACTTCTTCCTTTTCCTGCTTCATATTTTTCGGTCCGAAAGCCACATCCTTTGCGACCGTGTCCTCGAAAAGCTGATATTCGGGATACTGAAACACCATCCCGACCTTGAAACGCAGTTTTTTCAGCGTCTTTTTGTCACGGGCGTTCATCCCCGCGACCACCACCTCGCCCTCCTGCGTCTTGACGAGTCCGTTGAGGTGCTGTATGAGGGTGGATTTTCCCGACCCCGTAGCGCCTATCAGCCCGACGAATTCCCCTCCTTCTACGGCAAGGCTGACCCCGTCCAGCGCGCGCTTTTCGTAAGGGGTCTTCGCGGAATAGGTGTAGGAAAGATTTTTCAGTTCGACTGCGAGCATATTCCCTCCACCAGAGCGTCCTCGTCCGTCACGGTTTCCGAAAAGCCGAAACCGCGCTCCGAAAGCATCCGCGCGATTTCCGTCGGAGGCGGAAGCGCAAGTCCGCACGCCTCCACTTCGGGGGACGCGAAAACTTCCTTCGGCGTGCCGTCCAGCACCAGCCTGCCTTTGCGCAGCACTATGACCCTGTCCGCCTGCGCCGCCTCGTCCATATTGTGGGTGATGGAAATGACCGTTATGCCCGACGCGTTAAGTTTCTTTGCGACGTCCATTATCTCCGCCCTGCCCTCCGGGTCGAGCATAGACGTGGACTCGTCGAGGATGAGGATGTCGGGTTTCATCGCCAGCACCCCCGCAATCGCAACGCGCTGTTTCTGTCCGCCGGAAAGTTTGCTCGCACTGCGGGTGCGGAATTCGCTCATCCCCACCGCGTCCAGCGCCCAGTCCACGCGCTCGATAATCTCCTCGCGCGGGATGCCGAGATTTTCGGGTCCGAATGCGACGTCGTCCTCGATTATCGTCGCCACCATCTGGTTGTCGGGGTTCTGGAAAACCATCCCCGCCTTTCTGCGGACGTCGAAGGTCCTCTCCTCGTCGCGGGTGTTGATGCCGTCTATGAGCACGTCCCCCGACGACGGAGTGAACAGTCCGTTGAGAAGTTTCGCAAGCGTGCTTTTCCCGCTGCCGTTCATCCCCGCAAGCGCGACGAACTCGCCCTTCTCCACCGAGAAAGACACGTTGCGAAGCGCGCGGACGGTCTGTCCTTCGCCCACCCTGTAAGAATAATTGACACCGATGAGTTCTATCTGCGGCATAATGTTGAATTATAACATATGCGGACGCAAATTCAAAACGTATTGCAAAAAACCGCGTTTTTTTACTCCCCTCTTCCCCTGCGCATCCCGCGCTCCGCACTCTCCGCCCCAATCCGCGGTGCGGCGCGGGCGGCGAATTCCAGCTTTTGGCGAACTTTTCCCGTCCGTAAACAAGAGAGAGTATAATAATCACAGCATTTCAGGGAGGATACGAAAATGCGCAAAAAAATCATCACTGTGTTCGCGGTATGTCTGCTCGCGCTCTGCCTGACTGTCGTGTTCGTCGCGTGCGACGACAACACAGGCGGGGGCGGCGGCGACGACAAAGGCACGCTTTATTCCATTCAGGCGCCCGCCGCGTCCGACGCCTACACCGTATCGGGTCTGCCCGAGGGCGCGTACGAAGGCGACACCGTGACCTTCACCGTCGCGCTGACAAATCCCGCCGACAGCGTGCTCAATTATGTCGAAATATACGGTTCGGAAATGAAATACAACAGGCTCACCCCCGCAGGGGACGGCTCTTATTCGTTCACGATGCCCGCGGAACCTGTTCGCGTCACCGTCGATGCGGATTATTATCCCGACAACGACACGGACAATTTCCTGACCTGGGACGAGGACAATCCGACAACGGCAGAAAAATGGATTCCTCACTATGACGGCGATATGTATTTCGATTCCGACAACCTGTCGCTTGTCGCAAACGTAACGGATGACCCGAAGGGCACCGGCGGCTGGTTCAACCATCACGAAGAAAGGGCCTTTTCTCTCAACGAAGACGTAATTCCCAACGATGCTCTGACCATCACCTATGAGGAAGAAGGCAATCGCAACGACGCATATATGTTCACCGTCGACATCGACCGCTCTAAAATCAATGCCGGCACCGCAAAAATAGTGCTCGTCGTGGAAAACGGGTCGTCTTTCGGTGACGAATCCGTGCTCGCCTGCACCATAACCGTGACCGAACGCGAACCTTACGAAACGGTCGAAATCTGGACGGAAACCATCATATTCGACGTTTCCGCCATAGAAAATGACGAACACACGGAAGACCTTTATTTCGTTTTCACCGATAAGGACTATGACGATAATACATATGCCCAGCAATCGCAGACGATTTTGGAAACAGAATACGAAATCGTAGACGGAAAAGTCGAACTGACCATAAATTACGTTGTCGGTCACGAATACGAAATTACTCTTGACTATCGTATGGGAGAACCCAAACCTGCCACCCCCGACATATCTTTTCAAGATTCCGACGGCGGAGAATATCAATCGGGAGTGTTGACTTTCTCCAAGGACGGCGGCTCAATAGAATTGGGACTCGAATAAACGACATCGGTAACAAGCAAACGAAAAACGCGGCATCGTTGCCGCGTTTTTCGTTTGTCGGGGCATATCCGCTTTTGTTCGCCGCCGCGGCCGCGTGCGCGGCGTGCACGGGCACGCCTCCTCCCGTCCGCATACGCATACGCGTGATTATCATAAGAATATTTTTCGGTATAGTTGATTGACTTAAACATTGCGCGATAGTATAATCCTTTTTGCACGAGCCGCAAGGCTCTCCTTTACGATTACAAGTTTATATACTATGGAGGTCTTTATGAAAAAGATGACAATCGACGGTAATACCGCGGCGGCGCACATCGCATATGCGTTCTCCGACGTTGCGGCGATTTACCCCATCACGCCCTCCTCTCCCATGGCGGAAAACTGCGACGAATGGGCGGGGCAAGGCAGGAAGAACATCCTGGGCAACGTGTTGAAAATCGTCGAGATGCAGTCCGAAGCGGGCGCCGCGGGCGCGGTGCACGGTTCGCTTGCCGCAGGCGCGATGACCACCACGTTCACCGCAAGCCAGGGTCTGCTGCTCATGATTCCGAATATGTACAAGATTGCGGGCGAACTGCTCCCCTGCGTCTTCCATGTTTCGGCGCGCGCGCTTGCCGCACACGCTCTGAGCATTTTCGGCGACCACGCGGACGTTATGGCGTGCCGTCAGACGGGCTTTGCGATGCTGGCGTCCAACTCCGTGCAGGAAGTCATGGACCTGAGCCTCGTGGCGCATCTTTCCACTCTGAAAGCCTCCGTCCCCTTCATCAACTTCTTTGACGGTTTCAGGACTTCTCACGAAGTGAGCAAAATCGACGTCATCGACTACGACGAGATAAAGAGCCTCGTCGACTTCGACGACATCGACCGTTTCCGCGCGCGTTCCCTCAACCCCGAACATCCTCATCAGGCGGGCACGGCGCAGAATCCCGACATCTACTTCCAGAACAGAGAAGCCGCCAACAAGTATTACAACGCCGTCCCCGGCATCGTCCAGACGATGATGGACAAGGTCGCAACCGTTACGGGCAGACAGTATCACCTCGTCGACTACTACGGCGCAAAGGACGCCGACCGCGTCATCATCCTTATGGGCAGCGGTGCGGAAGCAGTCGAAGAGACGGTCGATTACCTCAACGCGAAAGGACAGAAAGTCGGCGTGCTCAAAGTCAGACTTTACCGTCCCTTCCCCGTGGAACAGCTCGTTGCCGCGCTCCCCAAGACCGCAAAGAAAATCACCGTGCTCGACCGCACCAAGGAAGCGGGTTCCCTCGGCGAACCTCTCTACCTCGACGTCATCGCCGCGCTTGACGAACAGAAGGTCAAGGCGGAAGTGCTCTGCGGCAGGTACGGCCTCGGCAGCAAGGAATTCAATCCTTCCATGGCTGCGGCGGTCTACGAGAATATGAACGAGGGCAAGAAGAACCACTTCACCGTCGGCATCACCGACGACGTGACGGGCACTTCGCTGGAAATCAAGGAAAAAATCGACGTCGCCGACCCGTCCACCATCTCCTGCAAGTTCTACGGCCTCGGCTCCGACGGCACCGTCGGCGCGAACAAGAACAGCATCAAAATCATCGGCGACCACACCGAAAAATACGCGCAGGGCTACTTCTCCTACGACTCCAAGAAGTCCGGCGGTCTGACCGTGTCCCACCTGCGCTTCTCCGACAAGCCCATCCGCGCAACCTACCTCATCGACCAGGCGGACTTCGTCGCGTGCCACAACGAATCTTACGTGCTGCGCTACGATATGCTCTCCGACCTCAAAGACGGCGGCACCTTCCTGCTCAACAGCATCTGGTCCCCCGACGAGATGGACAAGCAGCTCCCCGCAAAGATGAAGAACCAGATTGCGCAGAAGCACATCAAGTTCTACACCCTCGACGGTCTGGACGTCATCACCAAACTCGGCGCGTCCAAGGGCGTCAACACCGTTATGCAGGCGGCATTCTTCAAACTCGCCAACGTCATCCCCTACGCCGACGCCGAGAAGTATATGAAGGAAGCCATCAAGAAGACGTACGGCAAGAAGGGCGACGCGGTCGTCAAGATGAACTGCGACTGCATCGACAACGCCATCGCCAACCTCAAAGAGGTCAACTATCCCGAAAGCTGGGCGACCACCACGACGGGTGCGGACCCCCTGCCCGTCCCCAATGACGAGTATTACAAGACCTTCATCGCGCCCATCACCGCGCAGGAAGGCGACAAACTGCCCGTCTCCGCATTCTCTCCCGACGGCATCGTTCCCACCGGCACGACCAAGTTCGAGAAACGCGGCATAGCGGTCAGCGTCCCCGAATGGATTGTGGACAACTGCATCCAGTGCAACCGCTGCTCTCTCGTCTGCCCTCATGCGGCTATCCGTCCCACTCTCGCAACCGCGGAAGAGCTTGCCGACAAGCCCGAAACTTTCGTCACCAAGCCCGCAATCGGCTTCAAGGGTTACGAGTTCCGTATGCAGGTCAGCCCCTATGACTGCTCCGGCTGCAACAACTGCGTCAACGTCTGCCCCGCCAAGGAAAAGGCACTCCGTATGATTCCCATCGCGGAATCCATCGAAAAGGACGCCGCCAACTGGGATTACGCAGCGTCGCTCAAAGAAACCTCCGCACCCATCCCCGCGAACAAGGTCGCTTCCGTCAAGAACAGCCAGTTCAAGAAGCCTCTCTTCGAGTTCTCCGGCGCGTGCGCAGGCTGCGGCGAAACTCCTTACGTCAAGCTCATCACACAGCTCTTCGGCGACAGGATGATTATCGCCAACGCAACGGGCTGCTCCTCCATCTACGGCGGCAGCGCACCCACCTGCCCCTACACCAAGAACGACGAGGGCAAGGGTCCCGCGTGGGCAAACTCCCTCTTCGAGGACAACGCGGAGTTCGGTTTCGGTATGCACCTCGCTTATCAGGCGCGCCGCAACGTGCTCAACAACCTTATGACCAACATCATCGGCCTTGACACCATCTCTCCCGCAATGAAAGAGGCGATGACCGAATGGATGGACGGCAAGGACGACGGCGAACTCTCCAAAGCGGCGGCAGCCAAGATTATGGAACTGCTCCCCTCCGAGAAAGAAAACGCCAACGGCATCACCCTCGACCTCCTCAACAGGGTCGAAGCGCGCAAGGACTGCCTCATCAAGAAATCCGTCTGGATTATCGGCGGCGACGGCTGGGCGTACGACATCGGTTACAACGGCGTCGACCACGTGCTCGCCAGCGGAGAGGACGTCAACATCCTCGTGCTCGACACCGAAGTGTACTCCAACACCGGCGGTCAGGCGTCCAAGTCCACCCCCACCGGCGCAATCGCGAAATTCGCCGCCACGGGCAAGCGCACCAAGAAAAAGGACCTCGCGCTGCTCGCAATGGACTACGGCTATGTCTACGTCGCGCAGGTGTCTATGGGCGCGGATATGAACCAGGTCGTCAAAGCGTTTGCGGAAGCGGAAGCCTATCACGGCCCCTCCATCATCATCGCATACGCACCCTGCATCAACCACGGCATCAATATGACCAAGTCCCAGCTCGAAATGAAGAAAGCCGTCGACACCGGCTACTGGCAGCTCTTCCGTTACAACCCCGCCCTCGCGGATACGGACGCCAATCCCTTCACGCTGGACAGCAAGGAACCCACCGAGGATTACCAGTCCTTCCTTATGGGCGAAGTCCGTTACGCTTCCCTCGTCAAACAGAACCCCGACGCGGCGAAAGTGCTCTTCGCCAAGAACGAACAGGATGCCGCCGCAAAACGCGCGTTCTACGCACGCAAAGCGGAGTCCAACTGGAAACCCGGCAAGAATTGACGCTGAGTTACGCAAACCCCGCCCAAACGGGCGGGGTTTTCTTTTTTCGCGCATCAATTCTTGCCGTCCGCCTCGGGGAAATCTCTCCGCTTCGGCACTCCGCGTTCGCAAGCGAACTATCCGTGCCTGCGCTCATTTCCCCTCCGCGCAGTGCTTTCCCCGAAACAACTCTCGCTTATCACAACACGCACAGCATTCCGTCACTCTTTTTACGCTGAGTTACGCAAACCCCGCCCAAACGGGCGGGGTTTTCTTTTGCCCCGTAAAATCGCCTGCGGTGATTTAACGGGGACCCCGAATAAATACCCCACCGAAAAATCAGAGATTTCTCGGCGGAGACCCCGAATTCGGATATTCCTCCCATCTTGAATAATGAATATTGTGCCCCCTCCTTCCCTTCGGGTATTCCTCCCCCGTGACGGAACAACTCAAACTCGCCCTGCGCGGCAAAGTGAACTTTGCCGCTTGTCTTACGCTTGGTTGTTCCTTTTACCCCACAAAAAAATCAAAGATTTCCTTGCGGGGACCCCTTTTACATCTCCCAAAATGCGGGACTTACGTTACATTCCTTTTGAAAGTTTGTTTCTCGCACCCACATAGCCGAGCGGATGACGGCACTAACTTAACGTTGCTCACGGGGCGAGGAAGGCGACTCGCCTCGCACAAAGCCCGTGTCTGTTTAATTTTCCGTCTAGCTCGCGAGGTCGCGGAGCGCGCCGCGGTGTTCAAGAGGCGGTTGCACCGCCTGTGAACGCTTGGCTGAGCGGCGCGTGACACCCCTCCCCGTGTGTCATTGGTGTGTTTTTTATCAAAATATCGCCGTTCGGTGGGATAGGTTATGCGCGAGAAACCCCGCAAACCCGTGAGCGTGACGAAAAGAAATCACCTTGTACCCGACGGACGTTTATTCGGAGTGGGAGCCGCAACAGGCGGCGACCGGGTGAGTGCCTCGGGCAAGGACGGGCGTACGCCGGCAATGCGCCGTCTGTTCGCGAAGCGGGCGCATTGCAAGTGGCATAACATTGCGCCGCCTGGGAGGCGGCGCATCGGAAGCACTTGTGCCCGAGTGCCGAAGGTGTCCTCCCGCAACCGTGGGTGCCCTTTCAGGGGGTACGGTTGCGGGGGAAACCCGCAGGAAGGGGGCTCAACACTCCCCTGTCAGAGAACGTAATAAAAACTTAACTTATCCCGCTGAACGGCGATATTTTGATGAAGAACAAGGAAGACACTCTGTCCGCGGGTGCGTGGCGTACTTCTCGTACGTGAGCAGTCGCGGCAGAGTGCCTGACGCAGTTATTCGCAAAATAGCGCCGTTCAGTCGGGGTCGCCGAGAGACTCCAACCTAATCTGTTTCTTCTCTTCTTTGGTGAGTTTCTTGCCCTTGCCGATGGGCTTGCTGTCACCGTGTTTGACAAACGCCATAAGGATGATGGAGAAGGCTATGAAAATTGCGCTGTAAATGAAGAGCCCTTTGTCCTCGAACGCATCCATAACCATACCCGCAAACATAGGGGTGATTGCCTGGGCGGACATTGTGGCGACATAGTAGTAGCCCGTATACTGTCCGACCGTCGTATCCGTGGAAAGCTCCACGACCATAGGCAGCGTGTTGACGTTGATGATGATGAGTCCGAAGCCCGAAATGAGATAGAACAGCGCGAAAAGCGCGGCGGGCACAAGGGCGTTGGAGTCGGGCTTGACGAAGGCGAATATCAGCAGGAAACTGACGATTGCCATTGCAAGACCTATCATTATGGTCTTTCTTCTGCCGAGTTTTGCCGCCATATAGCCCACGGGTATGAACGCTATCGCGCTGATGCCCATACTGATGCCCGAGATTATGGAAGCGACGCCGGCGTCGAGGTTGAGCGCCTTGGTGGTGTAAACCGAAAGGTTGCTCGACACCGCGTTGTAGCCCATAAACCACATAAATATCGAACCGAGGATGAGCAGGAAGCTGACAAATCGCGCCTGTTCGGACTTGGATTTGGCATTCCACCACTCTTTCGGCGTGCGGAGCTTGCGCGTCTTTGCCCGCGCGATTTCCAATGCTTCGTCGGATATGTCATCGCGCGCGGGACGCATATCCGCGTCGCCGTCCGTGACGCTCTCGTCGGGAGACACGGTCGCGGGCTCTTCGTCCTCGTCAGTTATGCCGTATTCCTCGCAAATCTCGTGGCAGCGCTGCACCATCTTCTTTTCGCGCACGAAGGCGAGGAAGCCCGCAAGCAGCAGGAGCATACCGCCCGCAACGGACGCAAAGATGATGACATAGTTTTCAAGCCGTTCGCCGAAGAGCACGACGGTGTATATCAAAAAGGCTATCGCGCCGCCTATGCCGCCGCAGAGGTTGATGACGGCGTTGCCCTGCGAGCGCAGAGGTTTGGGCGTGACGTCGGGCATAAGCGCAACGGCGGGCGAACGGAACGTCGCCATCGCGATAAGCACCAGAAGCAGAATGACCATATACACCGCAAGGCTCTTGTGCCCCGCCGTCGTGTTGGTCGCCTGGTCGTAAATCTGGTCACTAATCCAGGTGTTCATACCGGACGCGACGTACTTGTCGTAATTCTCGTTGCCTATCCTGATGTCGTCATAAGTCAGGGTGCCGTCGCCGTTCCAGTCGTTGAGAGTGTATCCGAGTTCGGGCACGGCATCGTCCAACGACACTTCTGCTCCGTCATACTTATAGGTGGTGGCGCCCAGCATTCCGAGGAAGGCCTTGGTGGCGGTAAACTTGTCATCGTAGCGGATTTGCATAAAATCGTCCGCGGTGAACCCGTTCATCGCCATATAGTCCATATCCGCATAGCTGCCCTCCCACGCCAAAAATTCGGCGAGCCTTTCTTCCATAAAGGTGTCTTCGTCGAGCTGCGCGAGATATCCGTTCTCGATATTCGTGGCGGTCTTCTGCTGGTTGAGGGTGGAAATTGGGACGAAGACCATAAGCACGACGGAAGCGAGAGTGCCTATGACGATAAACGGAGTGCGCCTGCCGTATTTTTTGACGAGTTTTCCGTGCGCATTGTCGGAGAGCTTGCCGAACAGCGGGAGCATAAAGAGGGACAGCAGGTTGTCAAGTCCCATAATGAGTCCTCGAATGGTGTTGGAAAGACCGTAGGCGTGTTCGAGGAGCAGGGGGACGACGAAGTCGTACGCCGTCCAGAAAATCATAATGATTGCGAATGCAAAACCGACTTTGAAAGTCTGTGCGTAATCGAGTTTCAGCGGTTTTTTCGGTTCGCCGCCGTCCGAAACGGTCTCCTGCGGAGCCTCCGCAGCGGTTTCTTCCGCCGCAAGAGCTTCGTCGGCAACGCCGTTGATGTTGTCGCTCATAAAATCCTCCTTACCCGAATGGGTCGCGCCGCCCGAACCCCGAAAACGCATAATACGCAAAGGGCAAAGAAAACGCGCAAACCAAGTAATGATATTATACATTACCGCCGCGCCCCGTGTAAAGAGCCAATTTGCGCGCGCGTGTAATTTTTATGTTATTCTTCCGAAGTTTTATGTAATCTTTACAGTAATGTTCTGCGGCGGTGCGGGAGCAAAATCCCTCCTCACGTGCCCGCCGTGCTGTCGGGCGCGCCGCGCCGTCGGGCGGCATACAACGACAATGCGCGTGCGGAAAGCGCACGCGCATTAGTCACGGAATTACAAAACAGGCACTTTATCTTGCAGAAAAAGCAACCACACACGCCGAAAGCGGCGGAATCCAAAGCGTGTCCACGCCCTCTCCCGTGAAAGCGTCGCAGGCGTTCACCTCGCGGCATACCGCGTGGAAACAAGGATTGTACAATGTGCGGAGCACGTCCTTTCCGTCCTCCGAAACGCGTTCGAACACGGTGAGTTCGTCATCTTCCGCAAAGCGCAGGGTGCCGCGGAGCGCATTCGCGTTTCTGCGGCGGAGTTCTCCGAGAGCACGGTAGTGTCCGAGGAGGTCGTCGTCCTCTCTGCCCCAGGGATAAGTGCCGCGGTTGAGCGGGTCCTCGAAGCCCTGCACCCCCGCCTCGTCGCCATAATAGACGCACGGAACGCCGGGCAGCGTATACTGCAATATAGCCGCGGCTTTCAGCCGCAGTTTCGCAAACGCGTAATATTCGTCCGAAAGCCTGTATCCCCGCCTCTCCTCTTTGGTATAAGGCGCGTCCACGCCCGACAGCGCGGTGAGCGCGCGCACGGTGTCGTGAGAGCCCAGCAGGGTGAAGCACACGTCCATACTCTCTTTCGGATAATGTTCGGCGATGAGCGTGACCGCGTCGCGGAAACCCTCGCGGTCGCCTTTCGTAATGAGGTCGAAAATCGCGCGACGGAAAGGATAGTTCATCACGCCGTCCAGCTCGTCCCCCATAAAATACGGCCGCCACGTGCCGTAACTTATCTTGTCCGAAGCGTCTTCCCACACTTCGCCGATGACGAGAGCGTCCTTTTTGGCGGAGCGTATCTTCGCGCACAGCAAATCCGTGAAATCCGTGGGGAGTTCGTCCACGACGTCCAGACGCCAGCCGTCCGCGCCCGCCTTCGTCCACTTGTCTATCACGCCCCCCTTGCCGCAGACGAGTTTTCTGAACCCCTCCGCGCTCTTGTCCACGGTGGGCACGACCGTAGACCCCCACCAGCAATGGTAATTGTCGGGATAGTCGTAAAAGGTGTACCAACCGTAATAGGGCGAGTCCTTGCCCTGATACGCGCCCTTGCCCGGGAAAGTGCCGAATTTGTTGAAATAGACGCTGTCCGCCCCAGTATGGTTGAACACGCCGTCAAGCACCACGCGCATACCGTGTTTTCGGGCTTCCGCACAAAGTTTCTTTATGCCTTCGTCGCCGCCGAACAGCTCGTCGCCGCGCATATAGTCCGCGGTGTCGTAGCGGTGATTGCTGGAAGAGAGAAAGACGGGCGACAGATAAAGCGTGGTCACGCCAAGTCCCGCAAGATAACTAAGACGGGAAATTATGCCTTCCGCATTTCCGCCGAAAAAGTCGTCCGCGCGGTAGTCCTGTCCTTCCCCTGCAATGTCGGGCAGCTCGTACCAGTCCGCGTGCAGCCTGCCCTTTTTGCAAAACCGCACCTCTCCCGCTCTTGCGAAGCGGTCGGCGAAAATCTGATACACAACGCCGCATTTCGCCCAATCGGGCGTTTTATACGCGCGTTTCGTCACGGTCAACTGCCATTCAGGCAGCCACTCCCCCGCCACGGCACAGCCGCCTTTGCCTCTGCCGTAATAGGTCGTCCTGCCCCCCGACACGCTCTCGAAGCGGTAATACCACAGCCCCGCGGTGGGCACGGACGCCGCCCCCTCGTACACGAGCCCGTCGCCGTCGAAGCGCGCAAAGCGCAGGTCGGCGCGGAATTCCTCCGTGCCCCTGCGGAGTATGACGGTCACTCTGTCCGCCTTTTCGGACGAAGGCAGCGTAAACCTGAACGTCGTCGGTTGTCCCGACGCCGTCGCCCCGTAAGGCGTCTTGTCGCGAAGCGGGTCGTAATACATAGCGTTCTCCTTTGTGCGCGCACGCGTTCCGCGCGGTAAAAACAGCGCCGCATTTCTGCGGCGCGGGTCGCTTTATTTGATGCGGTGCACGCCCCATATCCTGTCGGCGTATTCCTTGACCGCCCTGTCGGCGGCGAAGAACCCCGCCTTTGCGATGTTGATGAGGGACATTCTGTTCCAGCGTTCGCGGTCGCGGTAGACCTCGTCCACTTTCTTCTGAACGTCGCAGTAGGACGCAAAGTCCGCCAGCACCATATAGCCGTCTGGGGTGCCTCCCCTGCCGATTGTGAGGCTGTCGGCGATTTCGGAGAAGTTCACCCCGCCTATTCCGTGGCGCAGCGCGTCGATGACGCGTTTGATGCGCGCGTCCGTCTGGTAATAGTGCGTGGGATTGTATCCCTTGCGCCAGAGTTCCTGCACTTCTTCGGCAAGCAGACCGAAAAGGAAGATGTTTTCGTCGCCCACTTCCTCGTGTATCTCCACGTTGGCGCCGTCCATAGTGCCCACGGTGAGCGCGCCGTTTATCATAAACTTCATATTGCCCGTGCCGCTGGCTTCCTTGCCCGCAATGGATATCTGCTCGCTGACTTCCGCCGCCGGCATAATGAGCTCGGCAAGCGTGACGCGGTAGTTTTCGAGGAACACGACTTTGAGCTTGCCTTTGACGTCGGGGTCGTTGTTGATGACCTTGCCCAGCGTGCAGATAAGGCGTATTATCTGCTTCGCCATATAATATGCGGACGCGGCTTTCGCCCCGAAGACGAAAGTGCGCGGCTTGATGTCGAGGTCGGGATTTTCCTTTATGCGGAAATAGAGGTCGAGGATGTGCAGCGCGTTCAGCAGCTGGCGCTTGTACTCGTGCAGACGTTTGACCTGCACGTCGAAAATCGAGTCGGGGTCGACATCCACGCCGTTTGCCTCTTTGATGTAGGCGGCAAGGCGAACCTTGTTGGCGCGTTTAATCTTTTCCAGCCTTTCGAGCACCGCTCCGTCGCCCATATAGCGCAGCAGGTCTTTGAGCCTGTCCGCATCCGTCAGCCACGCGTCGCCGATAAGTTCGGTGATGAGCGCGGCGAGTTCCGGATTCGCCTCCGCGACCCAGCGGCGATGGGTGATGCCGTTGGTGACGTTGGTGAACTTTTCGGGGTGCATATTGTAATATTCGCGGAAAACGTCGTGTTTGAGTATGTCGGAGTGCAGCGCGCTGACGCCGTTTATGGTGTGCGAGGTGACGAGGCAGAGATTCGCCATCTTAATCTGCCCGTCCGAAAGTATGGCGTTGCGGCTGACGGCGTCCCAGTTGGAGGGATAGAACTGCCAGAGCTCGCCGACAAAACGCTGATTGATTTCGTGCACAATCTGGTATATGCGCGGGAGCAGCGTCTGGAAGAGGTCCTGCGGCCACTTTTCCAGCGCCTCCGCCATAACGGTGTGGTTGGTGTAGGAAATGCAGTTCGTCGTGATTTCCCACGCCTTTTCCCAGCTCATCCCGTACTCGTCGAGGAGTATCCTCATCAGTTCGGGAATGCAGAGCGTGGGATGGGTGTCGTTGATGTGGATGGCGACGCAGTCCGCCAGATTATCGAGCGAAGGATTTGTCTTCAAATGCCTCTTGATTATGCTCTGGATGGAAGCGGAAACGAAGAAATACTGCTGTTTGAGCCTGAGCGACTTGCCTTCGAGATGGTCGTCCGCGGGATAAAGCACCTTGGAGATGGACTCCGCCATCGCTTTGGCGGACATCGCCTTGACGTATTCTCCGCGCGAGAACATCGACATATCGAAGTCGACGGGCGCCTTGGACGACCACAGCCTTATGCGGTTGACGGCGGACGTGTGATAGCCCGATATGTTCATATCGTACGGCACAGCAAGCACCGTCGTGCAGTCGCGCTGGCGCACGGTGAGTCTGCCGTTTTCCCAGCTTTCGTCCACCACTCCGCCGAACTTGACTTCATAAGTTTCCTCGGGACGGGGCGAGAGCCACACGCTGCCCATTTTGAGCCACTCGTCGGGCTGTTCCAGCTGCCAGCCGTCCACGATGACCTGCTTGAAAATGCCGTAGTCGTACATTATGGAGAAGCCGCTTGCGGCATAGCCTTCCGAAGTCAGCGCGTCCATATACGCCGCGGCAAGTCTGCCGAGCCCGCCGTTGCCGAGTCCCGCGTCGGGCTCGAAGGAATAAAGCTCTTCGAGGTCGGCGCCGAGCTCCTTGACCGCCTGCGCCACCTGCTCGGTTATGCCCATATTGAAGAGATGGTTTTTGAGAGAGCGTCCCAGCAAAAACTCCATGGACATATAGTAGACCTGTTTTGCGTTCTGTTCGCGCACTCTCTTCTTGAAATTGACGCGTGTCTGCGTGAGCAGGTCGCGCACGCAGATGCAGGTGGCCTGATAAAGCTGCGTTTTGCTTGCCTCTTCGGGCTTGACGCCGAAATACCTTGCCATCAGGGAAACGATTTGATTTTTGAATTCCTTTGTAGTTACGTTAAAAGCTGTCATTTTACCTTCTTTTCCCTCGTTTCCCCCGTCGAGAGATGTTGTGCGAGATTATAAACCGCGGCTCACGCCGCGGCGCGTGCCGTCCCGTTGTGCGGGACGGCGTGATTTCAGATGCCGTTGTAGATGTCGAGATACTTCTTCGCCGACACTTCCCAACCGAAGTCTTTTTTCATACCGTTGGACACCACCGCCTTCCAGTTCTCCTTGTCGAAGAAAGTGCCGTAAGCGCGCCACACGGCGTCCAGCATATCATACGAATTATACGTCTTGAACGTGAAGCCCACACCCGTTTTCTCCACGGGGTTGTAAGGCTCGACGGTGTCTTTCAGCCCGCCCGTTTCGCGCACGACGGGCACGGTGCCGTAGCGCATCGCTATCATCTGGCTCAGCCCGCAGGGCTCGAACTTGGACGGCATGAGGAATATGTCCGCCGCCCCGTAAAGTTTGCTTGCGATGTCGCTGGAAAATTGCAGTATGGCGCGGAATTTTGCGGGATACTGTTCCTGCACGCGCTTTATCATATTCTCGTACTTCCAGTCGCCCGTTCCCAGCACGACCATCTGCACGTCCGCGCGCATAATTTCGTCCACCACCGCGGCGACGAGGTCCATACCCTTCTGCTCCGTAAGCCGCGTCACCATCGCGATGAGGGGACGGTTTTCGTCGTATGCGAGGTCTATCATCTCGCACAGCCCCTTTTTGTTGAGCTTCTTTTTGCCGATGCTGCGGAGCGTGTAGTTCTGGAAGAGCGCGTCGTCTTTCGCGGGGTCGTACACGGCGGTGTCGATGCCGTTTATCACCCCGTGCAGCTTGTATCTGCGCTCGGAAAGTATGCCGTCCAGCCCGTAGGAATAGAAGGGGTCGAGGATTTCGGTCGCGTAGGTTTCGCTCACGGTGGTGACCGCCGCGGCGGACTCTATGCCGCCCTTCATATAGTTCACGCAGCCGTCGTTGAGCACGAGCGAGTGCGCCCATTCGGGCAGTCCCATAACGTCTGCGAGCAGCTCCGTGCCGTACTTGCCCTGGAACTCGATGTTGTGGATGGTGAACACCGTCTTGATGTTGCGGTATTCGTCCGAAAAGCGGTAATACACGTCGAGATAAACGGGCGTGAGCGCGGTCTGCCAGTCGTTGCAGTGCAGCACGTCGGGGAAGAAGCCGATGAGCGGAAGCACTTCGGGGACAGCCTTCGCGAAATACGCGAAACGCTCGCCGTCGTCAAAGTGCCCGTACAGTCCCCTGCGCTTGAAATAAAACTCGTTGTCGACGAAATAATAGGTTATTCCGTCGTAAACCGCTTCGTAAACCCCCGCATATTGTCTGCGCCAGCTGAGGTCCACGAACGTCGAACCGACAAAACGCATACTGCTTTTGAAAGAATCCTTGATTTCCTCCTTGTAGTAAGGAAGAATGACTCTCGCGTCGTGACCGAGCTTTTTGAACGCTTTCGGCAGCGCGCCCGCCACGTCGCCCAGACCTCCCGTTCTCGCAAACGGAGCCGCTTCCGACGCTACGAATAAGATTTTCATAAGACCTCCTTGTTTTACCCCATTAAACGGGTACACCCGTTTAATGGGGGCCCCGAATTTATGCCCCATCAAAAAATCAGAGATTTCTTGACGGGGGCCCCGATTTTTAGCCCCACATAAAAATCAAAGATTTTTCTGCGGGGACCCCGATTTTATGCCCCACATAAAAATCAAAGATTTTTCTGCGGGGACCCCGATTTTATGCCCCACATAAAAATCAAAGATTTTTCTGCGGGGACCCCGAGTTATGCCCCGTAAAATCGCCTGCGGTGATTTGACGGGGGCCCCGAAAGGGTCAGATTATTTTGTTTTTCACCACCACCATCGGGTAGCTTTCGTAACCCGCAAGCCTTCTTCCCGATTGTATGATGCAGGACTTGTCCGTGATGACGTAATCCAGCTGCGCGTTTTCCATCACTATGCCGTTTTCCATAATGATGGAGTTGCGTATGACCGCGCCTTTGCCCACCCTTACGCTTCTGAACAGGATGCTGTTTTCCACCGTGCCGTTGATTTCGCAGCCGTCCGCAATAATGGAATTGTGCACGTTGGCGCCCTCTTTATACTTCGTCGGGACGCTGTCCTTGACCTTGGTGAGTATGGTGGAATGATTGTAGAACAGGTCTTCCCTCACCTCGGGATTGAGCAGGTCCATACTGCGCTTGAAGTAGGTCGGGATGCGGTCGATGACCGCGACGTAGTTGTCCACTTCGTAGCTCATCACGTAAAGTTCGTCCAGGCTGGCGCGCAGGATGTCCTTCTCGAAATCGTATGCGCCGTGCGCGTACGCGTTGTCGATGAGGGAGATGAGCAAATCCTTCTTGACGTAATAGATGTTGAGGTTGCACAGCTGTTTGCCCGTGTCCGTGGAAACGGGATAGCGCAAATCCTTAATCCTCTTGTTCTTGTCCGCGGTGACGACGAGCTTGCGCGGAGTGACGTCCTCCGTGGAATAAGTGAGCATCGTGATGTCCGCGCCGCGCTCGACGTGGAACTTTTCCACTTCCTCGAAATCGATGTTGAAGGCTATGTTCGCGTTGCTGATGACGACATAGTCTTCGGAGGATTTCAGCATAAATCCGCGCAGCATATACAGCGCTTCTATCTTGCCCTTGTACACCTCGTGCGCCGCATTGAAGACAAAGGGAGGATAGACGGAAATGCCGCTGTTCTTGCGGTTGAGGTCCCAGTCGCGCCCCTGTCTGATGTGGTCCATAAGACTGTTGTAGTTGTTGCGCGTGATGATGCCGATTTTCGTGATGTTGGCGTGCACCATATTGGAGAGCACGAAGTCTATCAGGCGGTATCTCCCGGCATAGGGCAGACTCGCCGTCGTGCGGTGTATGGTCAGGTCGTTGAGATGGCTGTCTTCGTCGGACGCAAACAGAATGCCGAGTGCGTTGTTTTTCATATTCCCCTCCTTACCCTATCATTTCGTTCGCGCCCACGACGGTGCCGTCGGGCAGCTCGTAGCCGGGAGCGATGACGCTGATTTTCCATTCGCCGGGCTTGCATTCGGAGAGCGTTTCTCCCACCATACATCCCTTGCCGACGACGGCGTCCCAGCCGACTATCGAATAGCGCACGTCCGCGCCCTCTTCCACCGTCGCGCCGGGCATAATTATCGAGCCTTCGACGTAAGCGTTCTTGCCTATGGTGGCGGAGTGCGAAACTATGCTGTCCTTGACGGTGCCGTGCACCACGGTGCCTTCCGAAATCAGGCAGTTCTGCACCCTGCCCGTCGGAGAAATGAACTGCGGCGGCTCCGCCATATTCCTCGCGTAAATCTTCCAGCTGTCGTCGTCGAGGTCGAGGTCTTCCTCTCCCGCGCCGCCGCGCAGGACGTCCATATTCGCTTCCCACAGGGAGGAAATCGTGCCGACGTCCTTCCAGTAGCCGTCAAACTGATAGGCGAACATCCTCTGCCCGTCCGCAATCATCTTGGGGATGATGTTCTTGCCGAAGTCGTTGTCGGACTCCTTGTTCGCCTCGTCCTCGACGAGATAACGGCGCAGCACGCTCCACGTGAAGACGTATATGCCCATAGACGCCTTGTTGCTCTTGGGCTGTTTGGGCTTTTCTTCGAATTCGTATATCTCGCCGTTCTTTTTGAGGTTCATTATGCCGAAGCGGCTCGCCTCCTCGATGGGCACGTCGCGGACGGCAATCGTGCAGTCCGCCCTGTTCTTCTTGTGCGCGGCGAGCATCTCGGCGTAATCCATCTTGTAAATGTGGTCACCCGACAGAATGAGCACATAATCGGGATTGTAGTCGTCGATAAACTCTATGTTCTGATAAATCGCGTTCGCCGTGCCCTTATACCATTCGCCCGATTTCGCGCGCATAAAGGGTGGCAGCACGAATATACCTCCGTTCAGTCTGTCGAGGTCCCACGGCTGGCCGTTGCCTATGTACTGGTTGAGCTCGAAAGGCTGATACTGCGTGAGCACGCCCACGGTGTCTATGCCGCTGTTTATGCAGTTGGACAGGGGAAAGTCTATGATGCGGTACTTCGCCGCAAAGGGTACGGCGGGCTTTGCCACATCCTTGGTGAGCACCCCGAGCCTCGTCCCCTGCCCGCCCGCAAGCAGCATGGCGATGCATTCCTTTTTGACAGATTTTTTCATTTCTTTTCCTCCTTATTTTCGGCTCTCAGGAACATTACCGAATTCGCGGGAATGTTCAGTTTGACGGAATACGGATAGCCGTGCGACGGCTTTCCGACGGCGCGGAAAGACGGACGTCTTTCCTCCTCCCCGCCGTATTTTTTCAAAGCGGACGTCAGCTCCGCCTTGTAAATTTTATTTTCGGGCACACCCATGACATACTTCTTCCTCTCCACGGGCGAAAAGTTGACCACGCATATGACGTAATCGCCGTCCGCGGCGCGGCGGATGAAGGACACGATGTTCTGCCTGTTGTCGTCCACGACAATCCACTTGAAGCCGTCGAAGCTGCAATCCAGCTGCCACAGCGCCTTGTTTTCCAGATAAAACGCGTTGAGGTCCTTGATGAACTTGCGGAAGGTGCGGTGGCGCGGATAATCCAGCAAAAACCAGTCCAGCTCCTGCGCATAGTTCCACTCGATGAACTGCGCGAACTCGTTCCCCATAAAGTTCAGCTTTTTGCCGGGGTGTCCCATCATAAAGCCGTAGAACGCTTTCAGCCCCTCGAACTTCTGGTCGTAGTCGCCGGGGACTTTGTTTATCATACTCGCCTTGCCGTGCACGACCTCGTCGTGCGAGATGGGCAGGATATAGTTTTCGGAATAGGCGTAAGTGATGGCGAAAGTGAGATTGTTGTGATTGTCCTTGCGGAAAAACGGGTCGAGGGAAAGGTAATGCAGGCAGTCGTTCATCCAGCCCATATTCCACTTGAAGTTGAACCCCAGCCCTCCCTGATAGGCGGGAAGCGTGACCATCGGGAACGCGGTGGACTCCTCCGCTATCGTGAGCGCGCCCTGATGTTTGGTGAGGATGGCGGTGTTCATTTTCTGCAAGAATTCCTTCGCTTCCAGATTATAATTCCCGCCGTAGACGTTGGGCGTCCACTCTCCGTCCTTCCTGCCGTAGTCGAGATAAAGCATACTCGCCACCGCGTCGCAGCGTATGCCGTCGATGTGATATTCGTCGAACCAGAACATCGCAGCGGAGATGAGGAAACTCTTCACTTCGTTCTTGCCGAAGTCGTACACCTTGGTGCCCCACTCCTTGTGCTCGCCCTTGCGCGGGTCGGCGTACTCGTAAAGCGGAGTGCCGTCGAACATCGCCAGACCGTGTTCGTCGCGCGGGAAGTGCGCCAGCACCCAATCCAGGATGACGCCTATGCCCGAACGGTGGCAGCGGTCCACGAATTCCATAAAATCCTTCGGCGTGCCGTAGCGCGACGTGGGCGCGAACATCCCCGTCACCTGATAGCCCCAGCTGCCGTCGAAAGGATACTCCGTGACGGGCATAAGCTCGATGTGCGTATACCCCATCTTCTTGACGTAAGGAATGAGCTGGTCCGCGATTGCGGTGTAGCTCAGACAGTTGCCGTCCGCATACTTGCGCCAGCTGCCGAGGTGAACCTCGTAAATGTTCATCGGAGAGCCGTAGGGATTGTAATTCCTGCGGTCGTTCATCCACTTGCGGTCCTTCCAGTGATACCCGGAAATGTCGTAAAGTTTCGACGCGTTGGCGGGCGCGGTCTCGAAATGCAGACCGTACGGGTCGCATTTGAACACCGTCCTGCCCGACTTGTCGGTCACGGCGTACTTGTAAGTGTCGTACTGTTTGAGTCCGGGCAGAAAAACGGACCAGATGCCGTCGAAATTCCGCATAGGCGAAGCGTTTTTGTCCCAGCCGTTGAACTCGCCCACGACGGAAACCGCCTCCGCATTCGGCGCCCATACGGCAAAACGCCACCCCTCTTCTCCGTCCACCGTCGCGGGAACGGGAGAAAACATCTTCTGCGCCTGAAAATTCGTGCCTTCGTGAAAAAGATAAGTTGAGTAACTATCGGGCCCCGAGACCATGACTTTATCCGACTCTCCGAAAAGTATTTCTTGTGCTACGCTTATTATACCAAAACAGACGCGCGCGCACAAGGGGGAATTGCGAAAATTCCCAAAACTGCGATTTTTTGCGTGTCAAAATAACGCAAGTTGCGCATTTTTCGGCATATAAGCCGCAAAATGCCGCCTTAAATCGGATTTTTTCACGGTATGGTGTCTGCAAGCACACAGCGCGCTTCCGCGCTCGCCCGCAAATAAACCCCGCGGGCAAAACTTTCTTCCTCTATGCCGAAAAACGCGCACACCGCGCTGCCGCTCCCGGACATAACGACGCGCTCCGCGCCGCATTCCGAAAGCAGCCTCTTCACCCTTGCCACGTCGGGATTGAGCCGCACGGCGGGAGCGTAAAGGTCGTTGAAAAACTCCCCCTCCCTTTCGGGCAACGTCCCCTGTGCCGCCATATCGTCGTAGAGCGCATACGCCTTCGCCGTGTCCACGCCCCCCTCGGGAAATGCAACGAGCACTTTCCTTGCGACAAAGGGTCTGCGCTCCACGCTCTCTCCGCAGCCCGTCACGCGCGCTTCGCCCCCTCTGTACATATAAGGCACGTCCGACCCCAGCGAAAGCAGGAACCCGTCGTCTGCACACTTCCCCGTCCCGCGCGTCCATAGTTTTGCCATCGCCGCGGCAAGCGCGGAAGAGCCGCCCAGCCCCGCGCCCGACGGAATGCCTTTCCGGAAACGGAAGCGGAAATCTCCGCCGAATTTTGCTTTCAGCGCGGAATATATCTCGTTCAGCCGAGGTTCGAACATCTCCTTTACAAACCCCTGCGGCACGGACGCCCACTCGAAGCGCGCGCCGTCTCCCTCGACAATCTCCGCCGTGTCGTAAAGGGATACGCTGCACACCCGCATATCAAGAGTGTGCAGTCCGCCGCGCTTTCCCGTCACGGCAAGGGAGAGATTGACCTTTGCGCCGACTTTTTCTTTCACGCCTTTATCTTAACACATACCTCCACACTTTACAAACGGCGGAGGGGCTTTGCCCTTTTCGTCTTTCCTCTGCCCGCCCGTCGTTTTGCCCGCCGACGTATTCCGCCGCGCGTCCTCTTTCGGGAACGGATTGCAGAGCCGCCGCGGCGGCCGTTTGCGCCCGCGGCCGCGGACGCACAGAACAAAAACCCCTGCGGATTTCCCGCAGGGGTTTTGTGTTGCGCGCCTTTGCATCGGTTATGCGGTTTGCTCCGTGCTTTCTTCCTCTTCGGGCAGCACTTCGTCCGCAACGAGATTGAGCTGAATGAAATCGACTTTGAGGTTGAGTCTGTATCCGCCATCCCCGTTTTCGCTCAGGTCGAACACGACATAGGGCTGGGTGTCGGGGTCGGTGGGGGTGAGATACACACCCTTGTACACCGTACCGTCGGGATAGACCACGTCTTTGACGTAATATGTGCTTTCCACGCGCAGACCGAAGCCTTCGGGGATGTCGATGACGTCGGGCAGCTCAGCGGTGGTGAGCACTTCCGCGAGCACGTCGATGAACGCGTCCGTTTCCGCCGCGTCGTCGCTGACGAAACTCACTCCCAGCGCATTTTTCGCAAGCGCGAGGGACGCGTCTATGTCGTCAAAGGTAAAGCCGGGCATAATGGGTTGCAGATAAGTCTGCGAGAAGGACTCCATATCAAGCCCCGCAAGCGCGCCTTCCACAACACCCCCGAATGCCGACAGCAAAGTGTCTATTTTCGAGTTGAGAATGAGGTCGAGCTGCATTGTTCCGTCGCTGCGCAGGGTTATGCCGCTGCGGTCGGCGTCAATCGCCATACCGAGCACGGTGCCGCCCAGCCCCCACACCGACGTTTCGTCCATATTCACCGCAAAGCGCGTTTCTATGACGGGTGTTTCGTTGTCGCACGCGACGAGAGCGAAGAGGGACGCCGCAAGCACGAGAATTATCAGTACGGAAGCCACCGTTCTTTTCTTAATCATAACTTCCCCTCCTCATCAATAATTGGGCGTAAGCCCGCGTGTGGCGTCGAAAAACGCTTCCGTGACGGCAGCGCAGCTCTCCGCCGCGTCTATCGCGGCGCACGCGCCGTCAATGTCCGTCACAACGCCGTCGAAATGGTTGCGGAGCAGGTCTTTGCGCATTGTCTTGTATTCGGCAAGCGCCGCCGCGCCGTCCGCAAGCCCCAGCTCTTCCAGAATGCCCTGCGTGAGGTCAGCGAGCACCGCGTGCCCCTCGTTGGACGGATGAATTCCGTCGGGATAAATCAGGTCGACGGCACGCTCGGGGTCGGAGTCGTATATCGCGTTGAACGCTTCGCGCGCGTCCGCAACGATGAACGCATCCTCGTATCCCTCCATAGCGAGCACCGTGTCCAACGCGCCGTTGAGTCGGGTGATGAGGCGTTCGCCGAGTTCGTGCAGCCAATCGAGCGTAACTTTATGTCCCGCCGCCAGCGCGTCGCGCGTTTCCTGCTTGATGAGAGGAGTGTCGACGTCCATTATGGGATTGTAGACCGCCTGGAAAATTATCGTCGCGTCGGGATTGAGCTCTTTCAGCCTGTCCACAATGTTTTTGATGTTCTCGACGGACCCCGCGGTCGTCACGCCTTCACTGTTGGTGTAGCCGTTCAGCACGCGGTCGATGCTGGTGTAATCGTTCTCCGCCGCTTCCATAATGATTTTGTGCATCGTGACGTTGTCCTCTTCGTTCGCGAACGCCCCGTCCTTCCTGTCCTGCAACACGTCGTTGCCGAGTATGGAAATGTGGATGATGTCCGCCTGCTGAACGTGCGCGATGAGAGCGCGCGCCCCGTCGTAACCGGGTTCGTTGTTCAGCACGCCGAGCAGACTGCCCGTCAGATGTCCGGAAACGGAATGATTGTAGTAAAGAAAATCGTTCCTGCGGCCGAGCACGCTGGCATAGGCGTATTCGTGTCTGAGGCTGAGCGGCGAAGCGCCGAGAATACCTTCCGCAATGGAGTCGCCGAGGTAGACAATCATAGTCTTATCCTGCGGATACGCGTCCTGCGGAGCCTCGTAAAACTGCGACGGATTATCCGTTCCGTTGTTGCAGGCGACAAGCGCCGCCGCGCAGCATACGAGCAAAACGGCGCAAAGCGCCGAAGCCAGAATTTTTCTCTTCATCTTTCCTCCTTATCCACCGCTCCCTGTCCGCCGAAAAAGCCGCGGCGCGGTTTATGAAAATATTATACAACCCTGCACCTAAAAATACAACAGTCACTTTGCGCGAAATTAACTTTAATCAAAACCGCAAAAAAGGAACTCCCGTATGCGGGTGCGTGCGCACGCGCCCTTTCCGCAAGTCGTCGGATGATACGTCGCCCCGCACGCTGCGTTACGCCGCGCGGGCGGCAATATGCAGACACGCCCTCCGCCGGACGGTCATTCCGACACAACCGCGACTTCGCCCCAGCCTATTTTTTCTTCTCCGCCGTCTGTCGCGACGATGAGCGAACAGTCGGTGGCGACTCCCGTCGCAACGCCCTCTTTCTCTCTGCCGTCCACGCCCTTGAAACGCACCCGTTTGCCGAGCGTGACGAGCCTGTCCGCGTATTCTGGGATGAAGTCCTCCCCCGCGTCCATACAATCGGCAAGGCGGGCGCAAAGCTCCGCGAGCCGCACCGCCGCCGAACGGAGCGTCGCTTCCTTATTTTGCAGAAATCCGCGCTTTAACTCGTCGTTTTTGCAACATAAAACCGCCGATGTAGCGATGTCCGCAAGCGTGCCGAGTTCCTCTTCCGAATAAAACACGTTGACGCCCATTCCCACGACGGCGTATCTTTCTCCGTCCCTGCCGACCACGCTTTCGGGGAGTATGCCGCAGATTTTTCTGCCGTTCGCGAGCACGTCGTTGGGCCATTTGAGTTCCGCCCGTATGCCGAAATATTCTTCGAGCAAAGCGGCGACCGCAAGGGCGGACAGCGCGCCGAACGCGACGATATCTCGCCCTTCCGCTTTCATCGCATACGAAAGATAAAGCCCTCTGCCGCGCAGGGACAGAAACTCTCTGCCGTATCTTCCTCTGCCCGCCGTCTGTTCCGACGCGGCCACGGCGAAGCGGTCTTCACTCCCCTCTTTTGCAATGCGCTTCGCCTCGTCGTTGGTGGAAGGAAGACTGTCATAGCAAAAGCAAGGCAGAACTCTGCCTTGCTTTGTGTAAAGTGTTTTTGTCATATCGGTATACATCAACCGCCGAACACCGCCATAAAGAAGCCTGCGGCGACCGCGGAGCCGATGACGCCCGCGACGTTCGGGCCCATAGCGTGCATAAGCAGATAGTTCCCCGGTTTCGCCCTGAGCCCTTCGAGGTTGGAAACCCTCGCCGCCATAGGCACTGCGGAGACGCCCGCCGAGCCGATGAGAGGATTGATTTTGCCCTTGGAGAGCCAGCACATAATCTTGCCGATGCCGAGACCGCCGACGGTTGCGAACGCAAACGCGACAAGTCCGAGCACGACGATGAGCAACGTCTGCGTGGTGAGGAATGTGCTGAAATGCGCGGTCGCACCGACGGACACGCTGAGGCAGATGGTGACGATGTTCATCAGCGCATTCTGTGCGGTGTCGCTGAGGCGCGCCGTCACGCCGCACTCACGCAGCAGGTTGCCGAGCATCAGGCAGCCGAGCAGAGGCGCGACGGAGGGCAGGAACAGACAGGTCGCGACGATGATGACGATGGGGAAAAGTATCTTTTCGGATTTCTTGACCGTACGCGTGGGTTTCATCACGATGGCGCGTTCCTTCTTCGTGGTCATAAGCCGCATAATGGGGGGCTGTATGACGGGAATGAGCGCCATATAAGAGTACGCCGCAATGGCAATCGCCGCGAGCAGATGCGGGGCAAGCGCCTTTGTGAGCCAAATTGCGGTGGGACCGTCCGCACCGGCGACGATACCTATCGAAGCCGCCTCTTCGCCCGAGAAGCCGAAGCAGACCGCAATGAAGAAAGCGACGTAAATGCCGAACTGCGCCGCCGCGCCGAGAATGAGTGATTTGGGGTTGGAAAGCAGCGGTTCGAAGTCGGTCATTGCGCCCACACCGAGGAAGATGAGGCAGGGGTATACGCTGGTCTTGACGCCGATGTAGAGGATGTCGATGAGCCCGCCCGTTTGGAGCACTTCGCCGTAATCGACCGTCGTGCTTGACACCCAGAGGTCGGGATGATAAATCCAGTCCGAAACGGGGCCGGGGATGTTGCTGAGCAGCATACCGAACGCAATCCCGACGAGGAGCAGCGGCTCGAATTTGAATTTGATGGCGAGGAATAGGAAGAAGCAGGCAATGATAATCATCACCACATTGCCCCACTGCATATTGAAAAAGCCCGTGGATTCCCAAAGCCCGGCGAAAGTGTCGCCGTAATCCACGTTACTTCCCGTCGCACCGATAATCTGCGATACGAAGTTCATGCGCTTCCTCCTTTAATCTACGTCGAAGAGGGGGTCGCCCGTATTGACGACGGCGCCTTTCTGAACGTGTATTTTGGAGAGCGTGCCCGCCTTGGGCGCGACAATCTCGTTTTCCATCTTCATGGCTTCGAGGATGATGACGACGTCGCCCGCCTTCACGGTCTGTCCTGCGGAGAAACGTATCTCGTTTATGTTGCCGGGCAGCGGAGAAAGCACGGTGCCGGCGCCGGCGGAAGCCGCGGGCGCGCTTGCCGCGGGAGCGGCGGGAGCCTGTGCCTGCACGGGTGCGGGAGCCGCAACGGGAGCGGCGGGAGCAGCCGCGGGGAGCGCGGCTTCGTATTCCGCCTGTATGACGGCTTCGCCCTTCTCCACTTCCACTTCGTAAACTTTTCCGTTCAATGTGACTTTGTAAATCATTTTTCCACCTCCGCGTCATCCAGCCTTTCGATGCGCTTGAATCTGAGTTCGTTGAGCGGCGTACCGAGAGAGTCCGCCACGATTGCCATTATCATTGCCGCGTCGCGCTCTTCCGTGCGCACGAGCGTCAGCTCTCCGCAGGTGCCGGCGGCAAGGGGTGCCGCGACGGCGACAGACTCTTCCTCTTCGGAAGAAACTTCTTCGCCCTTCTTCTTGCGGAAAGGATTTTTGAACTTGGGCAGCTTGTCCGTGATGACGTGCCCCTTGTCGGAAGCAAGCCCCATCAACATAACTATCCCCATAAGGATAATCAACACCACGAAAACTATGGCGAACCCTATGAGCGATATTATAAGGGCGTCGAGAACGGTAATGTCCATATCTCCTCCTTACTCCATAGGAGCGATGGTGTAGCGCACCACTTTTTCCTCTTTCGCCTTGCGCGCGGCGAAATATTTCTCCGCCACCTGCGGGAAGAGGACGTAATCGAGCACGTCTTCGTCGCTCTTCGCAACGCCCGCGAGCTCCGCCTTGGCCTTGTCGAAGACGGGTTCGAGCGTATCGGCGTATCTGCCCTTTATCGGCTTTTCGTCGCCGAGCGCCTTCTTCATCACTTCGTCGGATATCTTTCCAGGCGCCTTGCCGTATTCTCCTCTGCAATACGCCTTGACTTCCTTGGAGATGTTCTTGTAACGCTCTCCCGCAAGCACGTTGGAAGTCGCCTGCACGCCCACCATCTGGCTCATGGGAGTAACGAGGGGCGGATAGCCGAGGTCCGCGCGCACTTTGGGCGTTTCGACCAACACTTCCTCGAAACGGTCCATCGCGTTCTGCGCTTTGAGCTGTGCGACGAGGTTGGAAAGCATTCCTCCCGGGACTTTGTAATTGAGCGCGTCGGTGTCCGTCGCCATCATCTTGGGGTCGAGCTGACCGGACTTGATGTATTCGTCGCGCACGGGCTTGAAGAAGTCGTTCACCTTTTTGAGCACCGCCGCGTCCAGACCGGTGTCGTAGCCGAGCTGTGTGAGCGCGTAATGCAGGGTTTCCGTGGCAGGCTGCGAGCTGCCGCCGCTGAAACAGGACGTCGCGGTATCAATGACGTCGACTCCCGCCTCGACGGCTTTGAGATAGGTCATGAACGCCATCCCCGTGGTGCAATGGGTGTGGAGCACGACGGGTATCTTGACGTTCTGCTTTATCTCGCCTATGAGCTCATACGCCTCCGCGGGGCTCATGACGCCCGCCATATCCTTGACGCATACGGTGTTCACGCCCATATCTTCCATCTGTTTGGCGAGCTTCGCGAACGCCTCTATGGTGTGGACGGGGGACTGCGTGTAGCTTATCGTGCCGGACACCTGCGCGCCGCGCTTCAACGCCTCGTCCGTCGCAACCTCGATGTTTTCAAGGTCGTTCAGAGCGTCGAAGATGCGGATGATGTCGATGCCGTTTTCCACGGACTTCGCAACGAACATCCGCACTATCTCGTCGGGATAATGCTTGTAGCCCAGCAGATTCTGTCCGCGCAGCAGCATTTGCAGCTTGCTGTTTGGCATAGCCTTGCGGATGGCGCGCAGCCTCTCCCACGGGTCCTCGTCGAGATAGCGCAGGCAGCAGTCGAACACCGCTCCGCCCCAGCACTCCACGCTGTAATAGCCCGCCTTGTCCATTTCGGGGAGAATGTCCGCGAACTTAGCGTAAGGCAGACGTGTCGCAATCAAAGACTGATTGGCATCGCGCAATACAGTTTCGGTAAAACCTATTTTCATAAACTTTACTCCTTTCGACCGGGTTTTACGAAAAACCACGGCAGTGACCGTTTTTGTTCGCTCCCGTACGGGATTACTTTATTTTTCCGCTTTCGATGTCGGAGAGCGGAAGCAGCGAGATGTCGAAAGACCCGTCGTCCGAGATGTCGACCACCGTGCCGCCGCGCTGGGCGTGGCACTTCGCCGTCGGAATCTGCCCCAGCGCCGCCACGTACGCGAGATAGTCGATGCTCATCCCGTAAGTCATCCGCATCCCTCTGTATTCGATGCTGAGGGTGTTGAGGTGGTCGTGCCCGACAAAGAATCCCTTGCAGCTGCCGAGTTTTTCCATCCTCTTTACGAAGTTGCCCTCTTTTTCCTTGGGGTAACCGAAATACTGGTCCTTCTCGCCGACGAAACCGAGGTGATACACCGCGTCGGGTTCCCCGCGGTAGCACTTCTCCCACCCTTCCTTGAACTCTTTGGGCGGGATGTGGAAGAACGCGAGGGAGGGGATGACCTCGCCTTCCGAAGAATTTTCACGCACCACTTTTTCGTACCAGTCTATCTGGTCGTCGTGTATGGTGTCGAAGCCGCTGAAAAACGTCTTGCCCGTATACATATTGCTGTCCAGCATCATCAGCATCATGACGGGTGCGCCGTCCGCGGTTTCCAGCCTCATCGCGTGGTTGCCCACGCCCGTAAGCGCAGGGTCGCCTTTTTCAAACAAACAGGACTTTAACGTCATATAATAGTCCGCTAAACGGTCCTTTTTGTAAAACGCTATGCACTCTTCGTCGTGGTTGCCGAACGTGAACGTCCACGGCACGCCGAGGGAGTCCATAAGGGCACCGAACTTCTTCGAGGCTTTGAGATTGTTGCTCGTGCCCGAGTACATAAACAGCGGATACACCATATCCCCCGTCACCACGACGAGGTCGGCGTGCGACGCTCTGACGATTTTCTCCACCGCGTCGAGCGCCATCCTGTCCTTTTTGCGGCTGATGCAGCCCCCGCCGATGTGGATGTCCGTGAGCTGCAATATCCTGAACGGTCTGTCCGCCGCCTTGTGGATGACCGTTATGCCGTCCTTTTTTTCGAAAACAGCTTTGCTCATTTTCCGTCCCCGCTCTCTTTTCCGGAGTCGTCCGCCTCTTCGCACGCTTCGCCGAAAACGGCTTCGGACACATTCGCATTCTGCTCTTCCGCGCCGTCCGCGCCCGCCGCGGCCGTCACCCAGCCGCCGGGGTCCTGCTTGCCGTAAAGCTCGTGCACGAGGGCGGTGCGCTCCGCCTCTTCCTCGTCGGAAAGCACGGTGCCCGCCTTGCGCGCTTCGATAAAGTAACGCACGCGCGCGAGCTTCTTGTTGGTGATTTTATAGCGGAAGGAAGCGTAAAATGCTATGGAGATGAAGATGACGATGGCAAGCCCCATTATGAGCCTGATGGCGAGCAGCACGGTTTCGGACTGCGGGATGTATTTCGTGGGGTCGTTGCTGTCGTTGGAGATGTAGCCGAGCGGGTCGAGTATCCAGCCTATGAGGCCGACGGCAATCGCGCCCGCGATTTTTCTCGCAAGAGTCATCATTCCGCTGTAAGTGCCCGTCGCGCGTTCGCCCGTCGCCATCTGCCCCACGTCAACGGTGTCGGGGAAGATAATCCACGGCATCATCTGCGCGCCGCCGAAGCCGAAGCCCATGAGAATCGCCGCGATGGGGACGAGGATGGGAGGCGTCCAGCTGGGGTCCATGACACAGAGAAGCACGCCCGCGATGATGTAGGCGGGAAGCCCCATACGGAACGCGAACTGCTTGTTCTTCTTGTCCATGACGTACCGCGCGAGCGGGAACATCAGCACCGCCGACACCATAAGGGGCGCGATGATGAAGAGCGAGGACATATCCCAGTCGAACAGTTTATAGCCGTGCCACACGTCCGTCGCGTAATAGACGGCGAGCGCCGAAATCATATCCAGACAAATAAACGCCGACACATACATAACGATGTGCCAGCGGTAAGAACGGTTTTTGTAAGGAGTGGTGTAGCTTTTGAAGAATTGTTTGAGATTGAATTTCTCTTTGGGAGCGGTCGCTTTGATGCGCTCTTTTACGAAAATCGCGCATACGATGAGCCCGCCGCCGAACAGGACGCCGAAGATTATGCTCAGGCAGAGCCAGAACTCCGTCGTGGACATATTCGGCATAAAGAGGTATCCGTCTTTGTTGATGAGCGCTTCGATGAAAAGCAGGGGCAGGACGTAGGCGAGCCCGCTCGCCACGGCGTTGAAGACCAGCTTGACGGTGTTGGCGTTGTTGCGTTCCTTGAACGAGGGCGAAATGTCGCTCGCCATCGAACAGTAAGGCACCATCGCTATGGTGGAGAACGTGTTCCAGAGGATGTACATTATGACGATGAACGCCGTAAATCCGCCGACGGAAACGCCCCAGTCCCTGATGGGCATAAACATAACGAAAATGCCGATGAGAAGCAGCACGCCGCCCGCAAACATATAAGGTTTGCGCCTGCCGAACCTGCCGCGGGTGTTGTCGCTGATGAAGCCCATGACGGGGTCGGTGATGGCGTCCCAGAACTTCGCGACAAGCATAATCGTGGACGCAACGCTCATTGCAATGCCCATCGTGGTCATATATTTGAGCATCACGCAGGACATCAGCGCGACGCCGCCGCCGTCCATAAACGCTCCGCATCCGTAAGCGAGTTTCTCTTTTGTGGGGACGTAATCCGGCGACAGACGGTAAGAAAGGTCTTTTGCCGGTTTTGCTGCTTTTCGGGAAACCATTGAAACTCTCCTGAACCGTAATCGCAATCATAATAACATACGCGCGCGCCTCCGCGCAACCCATAACGCCCAAATGGAAGCGGATTTTTAAGAGTGCTTTAATGCGGACGAAAAGGCGCGCTGTACCCTTACGGGGGACAGAGCACGGCGAAGCGGTGTAAAATTTTATGCCGCGGAAGCGGCAATTCACCAAAAGGAGAACATTATGTACCTCATCCATTCCTACTCTCACTCTTTCCGCACACGCGACGTCAAGGCGGGCAAAGTCTACGACGTCGTCTTCCGCGTCACGGACGAGCGCGGCAACGTCAGACAGAAACGCCTTTCGGGCTTTGCGACGAAACAGAACGCGGAAAAGGCTTTCGTCGAATATGTGGCGAAGTTCTGCACTCTCGTCGAGGACCACCCGTCGCGCTCGGAGTGTCCGTCTTTTGCCGCCGCCGCGGACAAATATCTGGAATACTCCCGTTTTATGAACGCGGCAAGCACCGCGATAAAGCGGATGAGCTACTTTTCGCTGCACTACCTGCCCCGATTCGGCGCGCTGCCTTTGAACAGAATATCTTCTGCCGACGTGTTCCGCTGGTTCGACGCGCTTGTTTCCGAACCTCGCCGCGGAACGGACAAATGCTACGCGCCGCGCTCTCTGCGTTCCATATGGGAACAGTTGCACGCCTTTTTCGAATGGTGCTCCGAAAGATATTCCGTCCCCAATCCTATGCGCGGGCTCAAACGCCCCAGAATGAAAGCGCCCGCAAAAACATCATCAGGCTGCTCAACTCCTGACCGCACCCGTGTGGCGCGTTGTTTGCGGACATAATAAAAACGCACAAGCGGTGGATTAAGTCCGCCGCTTGTGCGTGTTCATTTTTTTACTCATTCAGTACAAGAAAAAACCGCCGCTCTACACACCGAACCGTATTTTTCGTTCCATTTGTTGGCACACTCTCTGGCGTCCGTCTCGGAAAATCGCGTTGCGTTTTTCACTTGCTTCACTTCATACGCCATACCGTTCGATAAAGAGATATAGGATACTGCTCCGCTGCCTGCGCGCAGCTTTAAATAATGGTTTTTCCGCGGAGCATCGATTCCGTCCGCACAAAACGGCACACATTTCACCGACCCTGTGACGTAAATACCGCGTATAAATCTGTTTTTTCCTAGTCCCATAATTGTCTCCGACGGTGTATTTCGGCTTTCACCACTTTAATGATAACATCCCGTATGAACCAAAAACAGCCCACCAAAAAATTGTTTTGTGGTTTTATGAATGACATATCTGACGCGCCGCAGAGTCCTCTCGGAAACGTATGACGACGAGGGGAGCTTCGCCATAATATCATCCTGCGCATATGCTCTTCTTCCGGCTTGTTTCCCGACACGCCCCCGTCGTCGGTAAAGGGCGAAAGCGTCTTGCAAAGCAAGCCGCCGAACCTGCGCGCACTTTTGCCCACCCTCGCACATTTGAAAATCAATCCGTGCCTCGAACGAAAAACGCTTTTGCGCGCCGGTTCGCTCCCCTATAACCATGCAAAACATAAGGACACCGACATTGCGGTGTCCTTATGTTTTGGTGGAGTGTGTCCGACCTAAAACGAATTTTTATTAACCGTATTAAGTAAAACTGTTGTTTCTTATTCCGCAGAATCCATTATTCTATATTCAAACTCAACTATTTCAGAGTCATAATTTATAGACTTAACCTTTACAAACGCAATATAACTATGAGAGTTCGTTAAGACAAAAACCTCACCCGCATTTATCTTCCAGCAACGGGAAGAATAGTCTAAATCAAACAGCTCTCCCAGCTCGGGATAGTCATATATTCCCGGCTTATAACCGATACGATCAACATGATCTTTATATGCGTATATCCGGTTTGTCCCACAGCCGGACCACATGGTTTTAAATTCGAATTCACCCGCCCCTAAAATATAAATCCCGGAATTTGAGGTGTAATGAAAAACGACATCGCCAAACATCTCGTATGAATGATATTCATCTCGTTGCTCTTCCGACAAAATCTTCACAGCTTCTGCAATACCCCTAGTATAAATTCTATTGGATTCTATTCTGTCTGTGAGCGTCTTATTCCATATTTGTTGATAAATTTTTCTGTAATTTGATTCAAAATCCCCCTTGTCAAAATCCGCATAATACTTGGAAGAAAGAAAGCGTGGCATCTTCCCTTTATAATTGTTCATTTTAATCGGAATCAAATGTGTATTTTCTACACGCCGCATCAGAGTGTCGGTTATAATACTTTTCTCGTATCCCACTCCACCGCAACCGTCATTTGCTTTTTGAGTATATAAATCCGAACAGATGATCAATATGTAATCGGCATCTGAAAGCCCTTGTTCCATAAATGCACCCAAATCCGCTCCGTATTTAAGATTGAATTTATCGAAAATCACCTCTGCTCCATGACCGTTTAAAAGATATGCTAATTTACTCACATTTTTTTCATGTTCAGCATTGTCGTGCGCATATGAAATAAAAATTCTCTTTCGTTCCATAATTTGTCCTTCGTATTTGTTTATTTTCCCCAATTATTTTACATTACACACACCGTATTTCCTGCCTGTTTGTATTGCTCTCGCAGGGGAACGGTGATGGGGAATGTGAAGCTCGGCGGGAAGCCTTGCAGAGCCAAACATTCCATAGGTGTGATGCGGCGAATGCCGAACTCGTCCTTGATGACGGGGACACGGTTGGGGTATGTCCCCATATTTGCTTTGAGTGTGAACGAGATGCCGTCCTTGCCCGATTGCACACCGTAATCGGAAAAACGGTAGATCTGCCGATCATCCTTTATCGCCTCTTTCATTCTATCATATCCGTAGTCGTCCGGATGAAGATAAAATGAATCGTCCGCTTTTTTCGTAAAGTCGAGGACATCACGGATTTGTTTTGTGAGCGGTCGTTTCTCCGGAAATCTAAACCGCTCGCACTTTTCTTTGTCACTAAATGCCAACAGATAGGTGCGGGTGCGGTGTTGCGGCACATCGGCATACTCACAGGCATCTGCCACAAGATAACGGAGATAATAGTCTCGCCCCGCAAGTTCTTTGTGAATGATGTCGAATGTTCTTCCGCCGTCGTGTTCGATCAGATTTGCCACATTCTCCAAAAACACAACGGGCGGGCGTTTTGCGTCTATCGTCTTGCCTATCTCGAAAAACAAATTGCCGCGCGGGTCGGCAAAGCCCTTTCCTTTTCCGCAAACCGAAAACGGTTGACACGGGAACCCCGCGGCAAGAATATCGAAGTCGGGAATGGCGGTTTTGTCTATGTCACGAATATCACCCTCGACGAGCGTGACATGCGGAAAATTATGCCGATAAGTCATGCAGGCAAACTTGTCTTTATCGTTTGCCCACACAACCGTGTGTCCGACTTTTTCGAGCATCAGATCGATACCGCCGATACCGCAAAAGAGGCTGCATACTTTCATATCAGCGAGTAACAGAACCGAATCTTACGGATATGTTGAGCGGAAGATAATATTCGCCGTCGATTTTGACGATATATCCCCAATCATACTTATCCGCACTCACATACTCAAAGTAAGTATTCCTGTAAAGATAGTCGCGGAATGACTCTCTGTCGTTCGAATGATAACAAATTACATCGCCGTCATCCATGACAACTATATAACCACCGTTCACTTGTTCTTTGCCGTCCCATTTGCTGCCGGCGGTCATTCCCGTGAATCCTGCAATGAGGAAATCTTTGATAGCCTTTTCGTAATAAATATCGGGGTTCCCCACGCCGAGCGGATTTGCGGCGGCCATGCGTTCTACGGTCTCCTTTACGCGGTGTTCGGGTTCTCCCGCGAGCAGCCTGTCATGCACACACCATGCCATGATCCGCGCCATCGATTCTCTGACGAGGTATAGGTTCTCGCCATATATGGGATATTGAGTGCGTGCAAATTCCGCCCCTATGCGATGTGAGCGCAAATATTGCACGCAACAGCCCCAAGCACGCCCGCCTTTGCCGTCGGTGATACCGTTGAATTCCTTCATAATCGTATCGTCGCATCCCGACAGCCTAAACAGATATTGCGAAGAAGACCCTGCATTGAACAATGTAGGGTTATGTCCGAATTTGGATTTGATCGAAAACCCCATTACGGAAACGATTGCCGTTTGTCCGTCGCGCACCTCGATAAAAATATCGTTTTTGCCGCCGAATTGCCTTTTCAACGCCTTAACGGCAGGGGCTTTCGGCTTCCCGACATAGATCACCTTTGCAAATTCGCACACCGAATCGGGAGCGGCGACAGACATCCCTTTTGCGTGCTTTATTCCCTGAAACAATGTAGTAGCACATTTCTCAAACTCCGTCATGGGAATCGTGGCGAGAACCGTTTCGGCACCTTGCGGCTTAACTATTACGGAGGAATCATCTCGATCGACTATGTATTCCAAAACTTGGGTTTCGTATTCCTGACGAATAATCTTCAAGACATCGAGATAGCTATCAAGTCTCTTTTTCAATTTGTTATCGGCGGCGTACAGTTTGCCTTCTCCGAGCAACTTGAGCATTACATAAAATTCCGCCCATTCGCCTTTATTCAAAGTCTTTCCGACGATCGATTCAACCATTCTCCAAAACCTCCCTTATCTTTTGTGCTATGGCTTTGATAACGGGCACCGTGACGCTGTTGCCGAACTGCTTGTAGAGGTGCACATCCGCAAGCGGCAAAGCAAAGTCATCGGGGAACCCTTGCAAGCGCGCCCATTCACGAGGAGTCATTTTGCGAATTCCCTCTTTATTTATCTCGCCTTTGATATGCGTGACGGGCGTGAGATCCTTCTGTCGCTTGTCCACTATAAGGTTCCGCTCGCGTCCCATGCCTCCGCAGACGATGGCTCCCGCGACATCGTCAAGCGAACGCACCTCATAGCCGAACCCGTGCCCGAGTGCCTCATGATGTGCTTTATGCCGACGCAATGTCTCCAAATAACAATCACTAAGATAATAGCGAGCCGAGACGGGTTTTTCTTCTATGATGTCTCCGATGGTTTTCGAAGAATCGGTCGGCGCGGGAAACACAAACTCTTTCGGTGCGATATCGTTGCGGAATGCCACTATGTAGATGCGCTCACGGTTTTGCGGAACGCCGAAATCCTTACTGTTCAGCACCTGCTCAAACGGGGTGTAGCCTATTTCGCGCAATGTATTTTTTATGATATCGAAAGTTCGTCCCTTGTCGTGGATGGTAAGTCCCTTTACATTTTCGCAAAAGATGACCTTCGGCTGTTTCTTCTCGCATATGCGTGCGACATCGAAAAAGAGCGTTCCGCGAGACATGCCCTTATAATCATCGGCGAATCCCTTGCGCTGTCCTGCAAGACTGAACGCCTGACACGGGAAGCCCGCAAGGCAAATATCGAAATCGGGAATGTCGCTTTCGTCTATTTTGGTGATATCGCCGGCGATCTCAAACGAATCGCGGAAATTCGCTTTATATGTTTTTTGAGCGAACTCATCCCATTCGCTGACGAACACCGTTTCGATCTCGTCGCCGAATGCCTGATCGAATCCGAGCCTGATCCCGCCAATCCCCGCGAACAAGTCTATTGATCGAAACATCTTCATCTCACTTTACCCCTCACTTTCTCGTTGTAAGCCTCTTCTATTCTATCCGCACACGACACAACATCTTTTTTGACCTCAAAGTCCCAAAAGCGCAGCACCGTCCAGCCCTGTTCGGTCAATGCCTGCATCACTTCTCGATCGCGTTCCATGTTTCTTTCTATCTTCGGGATCCAAAAGTCGCGATTGCTTTTGAAATCCGACTTTTGATGTTCCCAATCATATCCGTGCCACATCTTGCCGTCCACGAACACGGCGATCCGCGCACGGAGGAAAACCAAGTCCGGTTTCCCCTCGAGAGGCTTGTAATTCTTCCGGTAACGCAAGCCGCGCCCCCACAGCTCTTTGCGCAACATCAGCTCGGGCTTTGTGTCCTTGCACTTATTGCTGCGCATATTGCGCGCCACCGCCTCACGCGACTTAGGCTTCATTGTCCTTAAACTTTATCCCGTTCTGTTCGCAGAACATGGAAATGGCTTTTTTTGCCTTAATGTTAGGCTCGCTTTTCCCCGTTTCCCATCTACACACGGTAACGGTATTTACTCCGAGCCGTTCCGCCACTTCGCCCTGCGTGAGAAATAATTTCTCTCGTGCGTATTTCAACTTTTCGGGATATGTCATCCTATCACCTCAATTAGCATTCAATTAACATTATTTTAGCAAAACTTCCTTTTAAAGTCAATCACTTATAGGGTTGCCGAATCGATTCGGCACCATGATAGGCACTTTAATAAACGAGTGGCTCGGTTGTGTCCCAAAAGTATTGGGGCGAGCAAACGGCAAAAGAAAAAACCTAAAACGACTTGCACTTAAAGTGGGTCGTTTTAGGTTTCGTGTGGTGGAGACGAGGGGACTCGAACCCCTGACCTATGCGTTGCGAACGCATCGCTCTACCAGCTGAGCCACGCCCCCGTAGCTTCCGCATTATAGCACCGCGGAAAAAAATACGCAAGCGTTTTTTCGGTGTTGCGCTCCGCAAGCGCAAAAGTTTATAAACGACGCGCCGGGCGCCCTTTTGACATAAGAGGGCGAAAAGCAAGGCAATGCGCGGTTTTTCGACGGCGATTTTCGAGTAAATTTAACACATCTGCAACGAAGCCTTAACACAAATTTAACAAAACAGGTGTCAAATTCCTTTCATAAAGAGGAAATGCTTATGCTGGAATTAAGAGAAATAGTAAAAGATTACGTTTCCAAAGAAAACGTCGTGCACGTCCTGAAAGGCGTGAATCTGCGTTTCAGAAAGAGCGAATTTGTGGCGATTCTGGGGCCGTCGGGCTGCGGTAAAACCACCCTGCTCAACATCATCGGCGGGCTTGACCGTTATACAAGCGGCGACATCCTCGTGGACGGGGTCAGCACAAAGGACTATTCCGACCACGACTGGGACATCTATCGCAATCACCGCATCGGCTTCGTCTTCCAGTCCTACAACCTCATCCCTCATCTCACCGTACAACGCAACGTCGAAATGAGTATGGCGATTGCGGGTCTTCCTCCCGAGGAACGCAAAGCAAAAGCCCTTGCCGCGCTGGAACGCGTGGGGCTTGCCGACCAGGCGAAAAAGAAACCCGCGCAGCTTTCGGGCGGACAAATGCAGAGGGTCGCCATCGCGCGCTCCATCGTCAACGACCCCGACATCATCCTCGCCGACGAGCCCACGGGAGCGCTGGACAGCGAATCGGGCGAACAGGTTATGGAGCTGCTGCAAGAGGTTGCGAAGGAAAAACTCGTCGTGATGGTGACGCACAACAACGCTCTTGCCGAAAAATACAGCACGAGAATAATCGACCTGCACGACGGCGTGGTGACGAGCGACAGCGCGCCTTACGCTCCCGACGAAGAGAGCGCGGAAGAGTCCGCGCCGCAGCAAGCCGCTGCGGAAGAAACGACTTCTGCGGAAGAAGTTCCCGCGGAAGAAATGACGGAAAACGAGGTTTACGAGCCTGAAAAAGCCGTTTCAACCTCAAAAACGCGCAAGCGCCGTGCAAAGAAGCGCGGCGACAAGGCCGCCGGTTCATACGCCGCAATGTCCCTCGGCACGGCGGCGTCGCTGAGCTTCACCAACCTCATCAGCAAAAAGGGGCGCACCATTCTCACCGCGCTTGCAGGCAGCATAGGCATCATCGGCATCATCCTCGTCCTTGCCCTTTCGGGCGGCGCGCAGGCATACATCGCCTCGATGGAAGAGGACGTGCTTTCGCAGTATCCCATCGAGATAAACCGCACCAACTCCGACCTGAACTCCGTCATCAGCATACTTATGCAAGAGAACGAGGACCGCGAGGACTGGCCCGACACGGACGAAGTTTACATAAACCAAATCATAGGCAGACTTCTCGAACATCTTTCCGCCGTGCTCGACGACACCAACGACCTCGCCGCGCTAAAAACCTACATCGAAGAAAACTTCGACAGCGATATGGGTTATGTCAAATACGACTACGGCGTGGACTTCGACGTCTTCTGCAATTACATCAACGACCCCGAAACCTATCTCAAAGTCGACCCGTTCACGGAAGGCATCGAAGCCGCCCTCGGCGGTCTTTCGGGGCTGCTCGGTCCGTATATGGATATGATTGAGCAGTTCGGCGATATGCTCACGGTGTGGGACGAAATGCTGGAAAACACTTCCCTGCTCGACAGCCAGTACGAGCTGGTCGGCGAAAATTCCCGCTGGCCGCAGAACTATGACGAAGTCGTCATCGTCCTCGACGAAGAAAACTCCCTCAACGACTACACCCTCTTCGCGCTCGGTCTCAAAGACACCTCCGAACTCCTCGACGCCATAACGAACGGCGACGACTTCGTGTCGCAGGATTACAGCGCGGACGACCTCATCGGCATAGAATACCGCGTGACGACCAACTCCGATTATTACTATCAGAACGCGGACGGCAGCTGGTCGATGGTTTCCGACCGCACCGAACAAAGACAGATAGAGTTCGTGGAAAGCCACAGCGTCACCGTAAAAGTGGTCGGCGTCATACGTCCCCGCGAAGGCACGCAGGTGACCTCCATTAACGGCAACATCGCCTACACTCACGCGCTGACGGAATATCTCTCCGACCGTGCGGCACAGAGCGACGTCGCCGAAGCGCTCACCGCCACCGTGCACCAATCGGGGAACGATACGATGTATTACAACATCCTCGAAGACGGGGCGGAAATAGACGCGGAAACCTATATGTCGGTTATGCGCGAGCTCGGCATTGCGGATACGGACAATCCCGTCACCATCAACATCTATGCCAACTCCCTCAGCGACAAAGCGGCAATCGAACAGTTCATCGCCGACTACAACGCGGAGTCCGGCTCAACGGTCAAGTACACCGACGACCTGGGCACGATGATGACCTATGTCGACAGCCTAACGGGCACCGTGACGGGCGTGCTGGTCGGGTTCGCCGCCATCTCCCTCATCGTGTCGTCGATTATGATTGCAATCATCATCTACACTTCCGTGCTGGAACGCCGCAAAGAAATAGGCGTGCTCCGAAGCCTCGGCGCAAGAAAGAAAGACATATCCCGCGTGTTCATTTCGGAGTCCGCCCTCATAGGACTTGTGGCGGGAATACTCGGCGTAATTATCGCGGCGATACTGTTTATGCCCATCAACCTCGTTATGCAGCACTATCTGCACGTCGGCAACCTGCTGCAAATCGAGTGGTGGCACGCCGTAATGATGATAGGCATAAGCGTCGTGCTTGCAATCCTCGCGGGCTTCATCCCCTCGCGCATCGCGTCCAAGAAAGACCCGGTCACCTGTCTGCACGAAGACTGACAATGCGGAGATTGCGGAGATTGCGGGGATTGCGGGGATTTAATCCCCGCACCCCTTACTATTGCCGTCCGTCACGCACCGCTTCTTGTCTGCGGGCTACGGCAGTCCGTGACGGAGGGCGGCACAGACCATTCGGCGCTTTCGCACCGCACCCCTTACTATTGCCGTCCGCCACGCACTGCTCTTGTCCGCGGGTGACGACATCCGTGACGGAGGGCGGCACAGACCTTTCGGCGCTTCCGCACCGCATCCCTCACTCTTGCCGTCCGCCACGCACCGCTTCTTGTCTGCGGGCTGCGGCAGTCCGTGACGGAGGGCGGCGCAGACCATTCGGCGCTTCCGCACCGCACCCCTCACTCTTGCCGTCCGTTCTGCTCTTTCCGACAAACGGCGGCAGCCGCGGAGCCGACGCAATAATACAAAATGAAAACAGCCTCCTTTGCGGAGGCTGTCTTTTATTTTGCCTTTCGGTTTTGCCCTTTCCGCCGCGCGGTCAGCGCAGGCATTTGACGAGGACCGCCTTTTGTGCGTGCAGACGGTTTTCCGCCTCGTCGAAGATTTCTTTGGAATGCTCCTCGAACACTTTCGAAGTGATTTCCTCCTCGCGGTGCGCGGGCAGACAATGCAGCACCATTGCGTCGGGACGCGACACTCCGAGCACTTTATCGTTGATTTGGTATTGCTTAAACACCTTTTTGCGCTCTTCCGCCTCCGCTTCCTGTCCCATGGACGCCCAAACGTCGGTGTACAGCACGTCGGAATCTTTCGCCATTTCGAGCACGTCTTCTCCGCATTCGAAATCCCCCGTCGCGTACGCCCATTTCATAATCTCCGCGTCGGGTTCGTAGCCTTTGGGGCACGCCACCGCGACCTTCATCCCCAGCTTTATGCCGCCCACGATGAGCGAGTTGGTCATATTGTTGCCGTCGCCGACATAACACAGTTTTCTGCCCGCGAAATCGCCCTTGTATTCCCTTATGGTCATAAGGTCGGCGAGCACCTGGCAGGGATGGCAGTAGTCCGTCAGCCCGTTGATGATGGGGATTGTGCCGAACTCCGCGAGCGCTTCCACTTCCTTCTGGTCGAAGGTGCGTATCATAATGCCGTCGAGATAGCGCGACAGCACGCGCGCCGTGTCCTGCACTATCTCTCCCCTGCCTATCTGCAAATCGCGGGAGCTGAGAAAGAGCGACGTGCCGCCGAGGTCGAACATCCCGACCTCGAAGGAAACGCGCGTTCTCGTCGAGGACTTGGCGAATATCAGTCCCAGCGTCTTGCCTTCCAGCAGACGGTGGGGAATGCCGTTCTTCTTTTCGAATTTGAGTTGGTCGGCGGTGTTGAGTATCTCGATAATCTCCTTTTCGGAGAGGTCCATAAGTTTGAGCAGATTTTTCATTCGGCACACACCTTCTTTATGATTTCCGCGGCGCGGTCAAGCTCCTCCGCCGTGATGTTGAGCGGCGGCAGCAGCCGCACCTTATCCTTTGCTTTGAGCGCGAGCACGCCCTCGTCCCTGAGCCTTGCGAGCACGTCTGCCGCAGGTCGCTCCGCGGCGACGCCGAGCATAAGCCCGCGTCCCGTCACGTTCTTTATCCCTTTGCTTCCCGCGAGGGCGGAGCGCAGCTTTTCTCCCTTCTCCGCAACTTCACAGAGAAACTCGTCCGTCAGCCTGCCCACGATGTTGAGCGCGCCTGCGCACACGGCGGGATTCCCCCCGAAAGTCGAACCGTGCGTGCCCGGGGTCAGCACGTCCGCCGTCCTTTCCCCGAACAGGGTCGCGCCAATCGGCAGACCGCCGCCCAGCCCCTTTGCGGAAGTGACGATGTCGGGAGTTATGCCGTAATGCATATAGGAATAGAACTTGCCCGTCCTGCCCATACCCGTCTGCACTTCGTCTATAATCAGCAGCACGCCGTGTTTTGCGGCGATGTCCGCCGCCGCGTGCAGAAAGCCTTCGGAGAGGGGGACGACGCCGCCCTCGCCCTGTATGGTTTCCAGCATCACCGCCGCGCACTTGTTTTCCGTGACCGCACGCTCCAATCCCTCAGCGTCCTCCGCGTCCACACAGACAAAGCCGGGAGTGAGCGGCAGGAAATCCTTGTGATATTCTTCCTGTCCCGTCGCGGCGAGCGCGGCGAGAGTCCTGCCGTGGAAGCCGCCTTTGAGCACGGCTATGTTGTAATACTCCGCACCCTTGTGCTCCTCTCCCCACTTGCGCGCCGTCTTTATCGCGCACTCGTTCGCCTCCGCGCCGGAGTTGGAAAAGAAAACTTTCTTCATCCCCGACCGCTTGCACAGCGCTTCCGCGAGCAGGACGCACGGGTCCGTGTAATAGAGGTTGGACGCGTGCTGCAAGGTGCGCAGCTGCGCGCTCACCGCAGCCGCCCATTCCGCGTCCGCCGTGCCGAATATGCTCACGCCTATCCCGCTGCCGAAGTCGATATAGCTCTTTCCGTCCGCGTCGTAAAGTGTCGCGCCTTCCCCGCGCACGAGCCGCACGGGAAAACGCGCGTATGTCGACGCAACGTATTCGCGGTCCTTTTCTTCAATCGTCATAGTTTTCACCCGACACGAACATCGTGCCTATTCCGGCGTCGGTCAGAGTTTCGATGAGTATTGAGTGCGGCACTCTGCCGTCGATGATGAACACCTTTTTCACGCCGCGGCGGATTGCCTCTATACAGCAGTTGACCTTGGGTATCATCCCTCCCGAAAGCTCGCCGTGATTGACCATACGCTGCGCGTCGCTGACGAAGATTTTGTGTATGAGAGTGCTCTCGTCCTTTTCGTCTTCCAGAAGGCCCGCGGTGTCCGTCATATTGATTAAACTTTCCGCTTTGAGCATTCCCGCAATCCTCGCCGCCGCGGTGTCCGCGTTGATGTTGTACACATTGCCGTCCGCGTCGCAGCCGACGGTGGAAATGACGGGGATGTAACCCTTTTCGAGCACGTCGAGCACGGGCTGGACGTTGAGAGAGGAAATTTCACCCACAAAGCCGAGTTTGGGGTCGAGCTGTTTGGCGCAGATGAGTCCGCCGTCCGCACCCGAAAGCCCTATCGCCTTGCCGCCCAGGCTCTGAATGAGGTTGACAAGCCCCTTGTTGACCTTGCCCGCGAGCACCATCTGCACCACGTCCGCGGTCTCCGCGTCCGTCACGCGCAGTCCGTCCACGAACACGGACTTTTTGCCGAGCTTGCCGAGCATTTCCGTGATTTCGGGGCCGCCGCCGTGGACGAGCACCACTTTCACGCCGATGAGCGAAAGTAGCACCAAATCGCCCATCACCGCTTTTTTGAGGGTTTCGTCCGTCATTGCGCTGCCGCCGTATTTGACGAGCAGAATTTTGCCGCTGTATTTCCTGATGTAAGGCAGAGCCTCCGTGAGCACTTCCGCCCTGAGCTTGTTGTCGATGAACATAACCGCCTCCTAAGTCCTGTAATCGCCGTTTATCTTCACATAGTCGTAAGTGAGGTCGCACCCCCACGCTTCCGCGGAAAAACCGCCTCCGCCCAACGACACCGCAATCTCGATTTCCTTTTCCGAAAGCACTTCCTTCGCCTTTTCTTCCGAAAAGTCCGTCGGAGCGCCCGCCCTGCACACTTCGACCTCTCCCGCCGCGGAGCGGAAAGTCACGCCCACGCTCTCGGGGTCGAACGCCGCGCCGCTGTATCCCAGCGCGCACAGCACCCTGCCCCAGTTCGCGTCCGCGCCGAACATTGCGGCTTTGACAAGCGAGGAACATATCACCGCTTTCGCGCCGAGTTTCGCGTCCGCCTCCGTCGCCGCGCCCGTGACAACGCAGTCGAGAAGTTTCGTCGCGCCCTCGCCGTCGCCCGCCAGCATTCTGCACAACGCGACGTTTACCGTATTGAGTGCGCGCATAAAAGTGCGGAATGCGTCGTTTTCGCAGTTTATTTCACTGTTGCCCGCTTCGCCGTTGGCGAGCAGCAGCACCATATCGTTGGTGGACGTGTCGCCGTCCACGCTCAACATATTGAACGTGTTCCCGACGTCCCCGGAAAGTGCCTTTTGCAGCATTTCGGCGGTGATGTTCACGTCGGACGTGAGGTAGACGAGCATTGTCGCCATATCGGGATGTATCATTCCCGAACCTTTCGCCATACCGCCGATTCTGCACGTCCTGCCGTCCAGCTCAAACTCGACCGCGACCTGTTTTTCCACGGTGTCCGTGGTCATAATCGCCTGCGCCGCGCCCGACGAGTCGCGCGACAGAGCGCGCACGAGTTCGGGAATGCCCTTCGCAATCGGCGCGATGTCGAGAGGCTGTCCGATGACGCCCGTGGACGCCACCGCCACCTGCTCCGCGGGAATGCCCAGCGCTTCGCCCGTCAGTTCGCAGGTCCTTTCGGCAATCTCGCGCCCGCCCGCGCAACAGGTGTTCGCTATGCCGCTGTTGCATATGACCGCGCTTATCTTTCCGCCGTCGACGTGCGCTTTCGTCACGGCAAGCGGCGCGCCTTTCACGCGGTTGCGCGTATACACCGCGGCTGCCGCCGCGGGCGTCTTGCTGTAAAGCAGGGCGAGGTCCTTTTTGGAACGGTTGCGGCGTATGCCGCAGTAAACCCCCGCCGCCAGAAATCCTTCGGGCGCGCACGCGCCGCCCTTTATAAACTTTATTTCTTCCGAGTTCATATCCGTCATCTTTATCTTCACTCCGCGCCCCGACGGGAAATCCGCACGGCGCAATTCCGATTATACACCCTTTTCGGGCCGCAGTCACCTTTTCGTCAGTTCCAGTCCCGTCGCGGGCGGCAAGCCGAGAGCGATGTTCATACACTCCACCGCCGCACCCGACGCGCCCTTGCCCAGATTGTCGTATCTCGCGACGAGAAGTATCCTGTCCTCCGACCCGTGCACGGAAATCTCCATACAGTCCGTCCCCGAATACGCCGCCGCGGACAGAAAGCCGTCCTCGTCGCAGTTTTCGCGGAAAAAGACTATCTCCCCGTCGTAAAGCTCCCCGTATATCTTTGCTATATCCGCCGCGCCACCCTTAATGTCCTTCGCAAAAAGCGGCACCGTCACTTCCATTCCCGAATAAAAATCCGCAACGACGGGACAGAACACGGGAGGCAAAGACAACCCCGTCACGGCGGTCATTTCGGGCAGATGCTTGTGCGTCTGCGCTATGCCGTACTGCCGCGGAGCGCGCATAGCCCCCTCCGACGCTTCGTACTGCGCAATCATTTTCTTGCCGCCGCCGCTGTATCCCGTGAGGGACATACAGACAAGCTCCGCTTCCCGCGGCACTATCCCCGCTTTGACGAGCGGACTCACCAGCGCGACAAAGCCCGAAGCGTGACACCCCGGCACGGCGATGCGCCGCGAACGCGCTATCCTTTCCGCTCTCCCGCCGCCGAGCTCCGGAAAGCCGTATTCCCAGCCGGGCGCTGTGCGGTGCGCGGTGGACGCGTCTATAATCACGGCGTCCGACCCTTCCGCAAGCGCGGCGGACTCTTTCGCCGCGGCGTCCGGCAGACACAGGAAAGTCACGTCGGAAGCGAATATCGCCTCCCGTCGCGCCGCGGGGTCCTTGCGTTTTTCCTCGGGAAGGATTATGACTTCCGTTCCCTCTCTTCCGAGCAGCCGCTCGTATATGCGCAGCCCCGTCGTGCCTTCCCTGCCGTCAATGAAAACCTTCGTCACCCGATGAATTCCTCCACAAAACGGATTTGTTTTTCCACGGACTTCGCGCCCGTGCCGCCCTCCGAAGTCCTCCTGCGCACGCAGGCGGAGAGGTCTATCGCGGCGTAAAGGTCCTCGCCGAAGACGTCGCCGAACTTTTTGTATTCGTCAAGGGAGATTTCTTCCAGCGTTTTGTCCTGCTTTATGCCGTAGGCAACGATTTCGCCCACGGTCTTGTACGCCGTACGGAAAGGCAGCCCCTTCCCCACGAGATAGTCCGCGAGGTCCGTCGCGTTGATGTATCCTTTGCCCGCCGCGCGCAGCATATTCTCCCTGTCGGGGCGCATCGTCGCAACCATAGGCGCGAATATTTTAAGACACGCCTTGACGGTGTCGAGCGCGTCGAAGACGCACTCCTTGTCTTCCTGCATATCCTTGTTGTAGGCAAGCGGCAGTCCTTTCAGCACGGTGAGCATCGCCATAAGGTCGCCGTACACCCTGCCCGTCTTGCCGCGCACAAGCTCCGCCATATCGGGATTTTTCTTCTGCGGCATTATGCTGGACCCCGTCGTGTAAGCGTCGTCCAGCTCCACGAAACCGAACTCGGAAGACGACCAGAGCACCACCTCTTCCGCAAACCGCGAAAGATGCGTCATAACGAGTGCGAAAGCGGAAATCAACTCAACGCAGAAATCCCTGTCGGACACGCCGTCTATGCTGTTGAGACACACTCCGTCGAAGCCGAGTTTCTTTGCCGTGAACGTCCTGTCCGTATCGTACGTCGTGCCGGCAAGCGCGCAGCTGCCGAGCGGACTGACGTTCATACGCCGCACCGCGTCGCCTATCCTGCCCGCGTCGCGCACGAACATCATCGCGTACGCAAGCAGATGATGTGCGAAATATATCGGCTGCGCCCTCTGCAAATGCGTGTAGCCCGGCACGATATAGTTTTTGGTCGTCTTTGCCTGACCCACGACCGCGGCGAGTAGCTTTTTGATGAGCGCGACCACCTCCGCGCTCTCGTCGCGCAGATACAGCCGCATATCCGTCGCGACCTGGTCGTTGCGGCTGCGGGCGGTGTGCAGTTTCTTCCCCGCGTCGCCGACGCGCTTGGTCAGCTCCGCCTCGACGAACATATGCACGTCTTCCGCTTCGGGGTCGATGGCGAGCGCGCCGGACCTGATGTCGGCGAGTATCCCTTTCAGCCCCTCCGCTATCTCGCCGTACTCGTCATACGTGATGATGCCGCAGCCCGCGAGCATCTCGGCGTGCGCGAGAGAACCTCTGATGTCCTGCTCGTACATCCTGCCGTCCACGGCAACGGAACTGTTGAATTCGTCCGCCGCTTTCGCCGTTTCCTTGCCTGCGCGGCCCGCCCAGAGTTTCGCCATTTTCTCCTCCGTTTAATTCCAAAACCGGCTTTACGCCGGCTTTTGGGATGATAAACTGCTTGTTCTTGAATTTGCCCGCTTTCCCCGACGGGGAAAGAAACGGACTCCGTCACTTCTTGTTTTTCTTTGCCGCAATCGCCGCGTCCACCTGCGCCTGCACCTTGATGGGCAGCCCGAACAGGTTGATGAAGCCTGCCGCGTCCGCCTGGTTGTATACGTTGTCTTCGCCGAAAGTGGCAATCTCTTCGTTGTAGAGAGAATACTCGCTCCACGCGCCCGCCTTTATCATATTGCCCTTGTAGAGCTTGATTTTGACTTTGCCCGTGACCCTCTCCTGCGTCTTGTCGACGAAAGCGGAGAGCGCTTCGCGCAAGGGAGTGTACCATTGCCCGTTGTACACCAGCTCCGCAAACGTGATTGCAAGCTCCTGCTTCTTGTGCGCGGTGTATTTGTCCAGACACAGCGTTTCCAGATACTCGTGCGCGAAATAAAGGATTGCGCCGCCGGGGGTTTCGTACACTCCGCGGCACTTTATGCCGACCAGCCTGTTTTCCACTATGTCGAGCAGACCTATGCCGTTTTCGCCGCCAAGTTTGTTGAGCGCGAGGATGATGTCTTTTGCGGACATCTTCTTGCCGTCGAGCGCGACGGGGACGCCCTTTTCGAAGTCCAGCGTGACATACGTCGCTTTATCGGGCGCCTTCATCGGGGACACGCCCATTTCGAGGAAGCCCTCCTTGTCGTAAAGCGGCTCGTTGCCCGCGTCTTCGAGGTCCAGCCCTTCGTGGGAAAGGTGCCAGAGGTTCTTGTCCTTGGAATAGTTGGTTTCGCGGTTGATTTTGAGGGGTACGTTGTGCGCCTCGGCGTACTCGATTTCCTCTTCGCGCGACTTGATGTTCCATTCGCGCCAGGGTGCGATGACGGGCATATCGGGCGCAAACGCTTTGATGGCGAGTTCGAAACGCACCTGGTCGTTGCCCTTGCCCGTGCAGCCGTGGCATATCGCGTCCGCGTGCTCCGCCTTTGCGATTTCCATAATGCGCTTTGCGATGATGGGACGCGCAAAGGACGTGCCCAGCATATATTCCTCGTACTTTGCCCCCGCCTTGACGGTGGGGATGATATAGTCGTTGACGAATTCGTCGGTGAGGTCCTCGATATAGAGCTTGGAAGCGCCCGTTTTCAGCGCCTTTTCTTCCAGCCCTTCCAGCTCGTCCGCCTGCCCCACGTTGCCGGACACCGCGATGACTTCGCAGTTGTTGTAGTTCTCTTTGAGCCAGGGAATTATGATGGAAGTGTCGAGACCGCCGGAGTAAGCCAGCACCACCTTTTTGATTTGCGATTTGTCCATAAAATCTTACCTTCCGTTGAGCGTTTGACACGATTATATTGCCGCAAAAAACAAAAGTCAAACATTTTTGCATAATATTTCGCATTTTCTGCATACAAAAGCAAAAAATGCACGGAAATTCATAAATTGCACAAAAATATGCACAAATTTATGCAATAGCGCGGCTTTTATGCACTTTGCGCCGCTCCGTGCTTGTGGGGTATACTACCCCACACCCCGGTTTTTGCCCGTCCGTCCGCGGACGTCCGCCTTCCCGAAACCGAAAAGCTGCGCGCCCAGGGGACGAATGCGCGAAAAAAAGCCGCCGAACAGAAATTGACTCTTGTTATATGCCCGCGCGTGTATTATAATCGGTGTGTAAAGAGGGAAATTATGGACGAAAACAAAAACTTTACGACAGAAGACAATGCCGAAATCTCCTCTTCCGTGCAGCCCGCCGACGGGCAGACCCCGCAAGCAGACGTTTTGACCGCCGACGCGGAAAGCGGAACGGCGACGGCCGCCGTCCGCAAAGACAACGTCGTCGTCGGCTTTCTGAAATCCGTGCTCGGAATAGGTCAGCCCGACGACCGCGTTCCGGGCGGCGAAAAAATCAGCTACTACGCCTATTTCGCAGGGCAAAACCTCATTTATACCCTTGTAGCGACTTATCTTACGACCTTTGCCCTCTTGCAGGGTATGGACGCGGGCAAAGTCGCGCTGGTGCTTGTCCTCGTCAAAGTCTGGGACGCTTTCAACGACGCCATTTTCGGCGCGCTTTTCGACAAAATCAAGTTCAAGAGCGGCAACAAGTTTTTGCCGTGGCTGAGGATGTCCGTCGTGGCAATCCCGTTGTCGGTCATCCTGCTGTTCGCGATACCTGCGGGCATCTCGGAAGCGGGCCAGCTTGCGTGGCTCGCAATCGCGTATCTCATTCACGACTGCGTCTACACCCTTTGCGACGCTCCGATACACGGCTGCATAACCGTGTTGACCGACAACTTCGGCGAGCGCGAAAAAATGCTTTCCGTAAAAAGCATTTGCGGCACGGCGGGCAGCGGAATTGCCAGCCTGCTGGCAATGGTGCTCGTCAGCCAGAAGGTGGGCGTCTCGTATCTCTATGTGGCAATCATCGGCGCAGTCATAGCTTTCGCCACAATGCTCCCCTTCTGCTTCAAAGGCAAAGAACGCGTCGTCGGCATTCCTCCCGAAGAAAGTTTCACCGTAAGGAGAATGTTCCGATATCTGTTCTCCAACAAATATCTCCTCATCTATTACACTGCGTTCCTGTTCTCGTCGGGATGCAACGTGCTCGGTTCGTTGCAGCTCTTTATGTCGTTCTATGTCTTTAACGACGAGCTTATCGTGCTGTACGTCGGTCTGATAACCACCGTTCCTTTTGCGGTGGCGTCCTTCGCCGTGCCGTACATTCTGAAAAAGGTCAACAAAATCACGCTGTACAAGAGCTGTCTGCTCGCCACCGTCGGCATAAACCTGCTCATCTTCTTCTTCGCGAGAGGCAACACGGGAGCGTACATCGGGCTGTCGGTGGTGAACGCCATCGCCACGGGCGTGGTCAACGTCCTGATGTTTATGTTCACGCCCGACTGCGCGGAATACGGCAGGTTCAAGACAGGCATAGAGGCAAAGGGCATTACCTTCTCGCTGCAAACGCTGATGGCGAAAATCACGGGCGCCATCTCGGGGTCGCTGGGTCTGGCGATTATAGGTCTGTTCGGATGGCAGAGCATCACCGCCGAAAGTTTTGCCGACCTCGCGGAGCTTGCCGAACAAGGCATTACGCAATCGGCCGAAGCCATCGACGGACTTTGGATTGCCTGCATACTCGTCCCCCTCATCGGCAACTTCATTGCATTCCTCATCCTGCAATTCTACCGCCTGAAAGACTCCGACGTAAAAACGATGATGCGCTGCAACGCCGGAGAGCTCAACCGCGAAGAAGCCCTCGCTCAAATCAAATGTAAACTCTAACATCACAAATCCTATGTTTATGACACAAAAACGCGCGGTAACCGCGCGTTTTTTGTGTGTTATACCCGGTAAGCCGTGCACTTACAGGGGAATATTGAACCCCCTCCTCTTGAATAATGAATATTGTACCCCCTTCCTGCGGGTTTCCCCCGCAACCGTACCCCCTGAAAGGGCACCCACGGTTGCGGGAGGACACCTTCGGCACTCGGGCACAAGTGCTTCCGATGCGCCGCCTCCCAGGCGGCGCAATGTTATGCCACTTGCAATGCGCCCGCTTCGCGAACAGACGGCGCATTGCCGGCGTACGCCCGTTTTGCCCTCGGCACTCACTCGGTCGCCGCCTGTTGCGGCTCCCACTCCGAATAAGTTTCCGTCGGGTATAGGGGAATTTCTTTTCGTCACGCTCACGGGTTTGCAGGGTTTTTCACGTTTAACTCATTCTGCTGAACGGCGATATTTTGATGAAGTGCGCGAAAGCCCCCTCATTCAGGACTCGCAGCATACTTTCCGTACGTAAGAGGTCTGAATGAGGGGGCTGACAAAGCAATTCACTAATCCACCCCGTAAAACGGGCACGCCGTTTTGCGGGGACCCCGATACTATAAAACATTGTTTACTGAACGGCGATATTTTGATGAAGAACAAGAAAGGCACTCTGTCCGCGGGTGCGTGGCGTACTTCTCGTACGTGAGCAGTCGCGGCAGAGTGCCTGACGCAGAATTCACCCCATCAAAAAATCAGAGATTTCTTGATGGGGACCCCAAATTACCAAAGTTAGTTGCTGAACGGCGATATTTTGATGAAGTGCGCGAAAGCCCCCTCATTCAGGACTCGCAGCGTACTTTCCGTACGTAAGAGGTCTGAATGAGGGGGCTGACAAAGCAATTCGCAAAATAGCGCCGTTCAGTCGGCTTTGTAAGGAAGCAACGCCATCACCCTTGCCCTCTTGATGGCAGTGGCAAGCAGGCGCTGATGTTTGGCGCAGACGCCGCTCATTCTGCGGGGAAGGATTTTGCCTTTCTCGGTGATGAAACGACGCAGTTTCGCCGCATCCTTATAATCGATGGTTTCCGCGTGCTCGACGCAGAACATACACACTTTTTTCTTGGGCGCTCTCTTGGGAGGGCGCGGGGCTTTTACTTCTTCACTCATTTTCATTACTCCTTAATTTCAGAAAGGAAGGTCGTCGTCGATGGGGGTGAGGTCGTCGAAATCGACGCTGTCTTCCTTGACGTCGTCGTTCCTGGTGGAGAGGAATTGCACCTCATCCGCCGCAATCTCGGTCACATAACGACGGGAACCGTCCTGGGTGTCATAGCTTCTGGTCTGCACGGAACCGCTGACTGCCGCCTTGCTGCCCTTTTTGAGATAGCGGGCGCAGTTGTCCGCCTGGGCTCTCCACACGACGACGGGAAGGAAATCCGTCTCGCGCTTGCCGTCGCGGGAATAGGACCTGGACACGGCGAGAGTGAAGCGGCAGAATTTGACGCCGCTGCCGGTGGTGGACAGTTCGGGGTCTCTCGTGAGATTGCCAATCAAAAACACCTTATTCATAATCTGCTCCTTATCGTTTGCGTCACTTCTTGATTATCATTCTTCTCACGACATTGTCGTCGATGCCCATCTGTCTGTCGATTTCTGCCTGCGCCGCAGCGTCGCACTCGACGTTCATAAGAACGTAGTAGCCTTCCGTCTGCTTGTCGATTTCATAGGCGAACTTCTTCATACCCCACACGTCGGTGGATTCCAAAGTTCCGAGTTTTTCGGCGAGCGCATTGTACTTCTCGACGACCTGAGTCTTGCGGTCATCTTCGATGTCGCAACGAATAATGTAGAGAATCTCGTACTTATTCATAGCTTACCTCCTTTTGGACTTGATGCCCCTTTCGGGGAAGGACTAAAACTCCGCCTGCGCGGAATTGCTTGATAATGATAATATATAAAGAAATTAAAGTCAAAGAAAATCGTGAATTTTTTCCGCAAAATTTTGGTGAACGCGCTTCTTTGCCGCCGTTTCGGGGAGGGATTTCAGTCTTTCAGCCTGCCGAGAAGCCCTGCGATTTTTTTCTTCGCGTGATAGATTGTGTTGTCCACCTGTTTGGCGGAAATGCCAAGCCTTTCGGAAATTTCCTTGTACGGCACGCAGGCGAGATAAAGTTTTATCACGTTGAGGTCGCGCTCGCCGAGGCTCTCGGCAAGCGCGTCGAAAAACGCCTCTTCCGCCTCTTTGGCGATGTACTGCTGTTCGGGAGAAAGTTCGGGGGACGGCAGCTCTCCGACCGCTACGCCGCCGTCGGCGGCCTGTTCGTCCTCTATGCGAAGGCTGTTGTTGAGCGCGGCGTTTTTGCCGGCGGACGCGCTGCGCACCGCGTCACGGACGCGGTTGCGGATGCACGCGGAAGCATAGGTCTTGAACTCCGCTCCCCTCTCCGCGTCGTACGAGCGCACGGCGCCGAGCAAAGCGATGAGCGCAATCTGGCGCAAATCGTCATCGTCGCCGCCCATCAGAAAATAGGACCGCGAAATGCCGTCCGCAAGCGACGAATAGCGCTTGACCAAAGCGCTTTCGGCAAGTGCGTCGCCGCGCTGTGCGGCGGCAGCAAGTTCGGCGTCCGTGAGTTTCTCGTGCCCGTTCATCCTCTCTGCCTCGCCGTTTCGTAAAGGACCACGCCCGCCGCGACGGACGCGTTAAGGGAATTGATTTTTCCGTGTTCGGGGATGGTTATCACGTCGTCGCAGAGCTTTTTCGTCAGCTGTCTGACCCCCTCGCCCTCACTGCCGACGACCAAAGCGATGTCGTCCGTCAAATCCGCATATTTCGGGTCTTTACCGCCGAAATCGCACGCATAAACCCACACATTGCGCTCTTTCAGCTCGCGTATGGCATCGTTGAGATTGGTGACTTTCGCGATGAGCATATGCTCCGTCGCGCCGCTGGCGACCTTGACCACGGTGTCCGTCACACTCACGCTTCTGCGGGCGGGGATGACTATGCCGTGCGCCCCGAAACATTCCGCGCTGCGCACAATCGCGCCGAGATTGTGCGGGTCGGTTATGCCGTCGAGCAGGACGACGAGCAGTTTCTCTCCGCGCGCTTCGGCACAGGCGAAAATGTCGTCGAGAGAGGCATAGACAAAGTCGGAAACCGCCGCCGCCACTCCCTGATGATTGCCGCCGCCGCAAAGCCTGTCCAGCACGGCGCGGTCTGCGTACTCCACGGGCACGCCGTTTTCCTTTGCCTGCGAAAAGAGAGGGGACAGCCGCGCGTCGCGCTCCCCTTTCAGAAAATATATCCTGTCGAAAGTCTTGCCCGCGCGGAACGCTTCGCGCACGGGATTTCTGCCGTAAATCAGCATTGCTTTTCCTCCTCTTCCGCCGCCATATCCAGAAAGCGCACGAGTCTTTCCGTCTGTCCCGTGAGATAGAGATAACCGAACACCGCTTCCAGCCCGCTCGCCCTGCGGTACTCCGCGGGTTCGGCGTGCTTTGCGGACGTCTGGATGTGACAGTTGCGCGCACGGCGGAAGATGTCCGCTTCCGTTTCGTCGAACAACGGAGATATGCGCGCGCTCGCCGCCGCCTGGGACACCGCATTCACCGCACGCGTGACCTCACGGTGAAGAGCGCCGGTTTTGCCGCCGCCCGCGACCGTCACCGCCGTGCGCATATACAGCGACTGCACCGCGTCCCCGACGAAAGCGAGCGACATAGGGTGCATAGACGCGGCGTCCGCGCGCGGCACGGGCGCGAGAAGGGAAAATGCGGCGTGTTCCAAATCTTTCATACCGCAACTATAACACACTTTTGCGAGATAGGCAAAAGATTGCCGCGCAGGAATAATGCGAAGCGGCTGCCGCTGTCGGCGCTTTCCGTCGGCGCCGCGTTGCAACCCGCGGAGTTTTATTATATAATGCCTGTATGGCAAGAACGAAAACTTCCCGACACGGGCTGAGAAACCTTTTCATAGCAATCGTTGCGATAGTGCTGATAATCGTCGTCGCGGCGGTCATACTTTACTTCGCCGCACCCGACGTGTTCGACGACATTCTGGGCGCAATCCTCCCCGACAGGAACGACAACACGGGCAACAATACCGTGCTGGTGCGCGGCGACGGGGAATTGCAGATACACTTTATGGACGTTGGACAGGGCGACGGCATACTCATCCTCTTCCCCGACGGCAGGGATATGCTCATCGACTGCGCCAACTACAACAATTCCTCGACCGTACGGGGCGAAATTCTCGATTATATGGACGACTACGTCACGGACGGACAGCTCGACTATCTGATGCTGACGCACTGCGACAGCGACCACGTCTATTTTATGGACGAAGTGCTGGAAGAATATCAGGTGGACAACGTGTTTATGCCCAACGTGCTGGCGACGCACGACAAGGTGGCGGAAGCGGACATCCCGCAGGAAAGGCTGGCGCTGTTCACGGACGAAGACACCGTCGACACCGCCTGTTACGCCGACTTTTTCATCGCCGCGCTGACGGAGCCCGACTGCACGGTCACGCTCAACGTCGACGCGGGCGAGGACAGCAACTCCGTCGTCATCACGGACGGGGAAAAGCAAAGCGACGGTACATACGACGGCGCGACGTATATGCTCACGTTCTACTGCCCCACCGCGGAGTACTATGCGGAAAGCGACCTTTCGAGCGCGGAAGAAAAGAACGCGATATCCCCCATCGGCGTGCTGGAATACAACGGTTTCAGGATAGTGCTGACGGGCGACAGCAACGAGATAAACGAGCCGACTTTCGTCGACCGCATAGGCGGACAACTCGACTGCGACGTGCTGAAAGTGGGTCACCACGGCAGCGAAACCTCTTCCACGGAAGAGTTCCTCGACGCGATAGACTGCGAATATGCCGTCATCAGCTGCAACGCCGCGGGCAACACCTTCCATCATCCGCGCCAGACCACGCTCGACCGTTTCATCGAACGGGATATGACGGTATACCGCACGGACAACAACGGCAACATAGTGCTCACGGTCGGCGAAACGCTGACGTTCACCGTCGAAAAGGAAGTCGACGCATCCGTCAATCTCGACGGATGGACGGACGAAGAAATCAAAGCGGACGAAGCGGAATAATCCTCTCCTCCCGCAAAAGAGCGGATTTCTCGTTCCGTCTTGCATTCCGCCGCATATTCCCGAAAACGCACATAAAGCGCATTTATGTGCGGGCGGAATATCCCGTTATAAGTAAATCTTACACCGATTATCTTTTGCGAATTTACGACGGCACTTTTTTCCCGTCAGAAATATTGAATGCGGGAAAAGCGATTTATGTCGAACGCAATCGCATTATGATTGACAATTCCGATTTTTGTATCTTCTATTATGATAAAACCCGTGCCGGCGACAAATTTTCAGGCACGCGGCTGGCATATAAATATGCTCTGTCACAAAACAAAAACATCCTCAATTTGTGCCCGAACGATTTCCAATGACTCTAACTTTGCCCTTCGTGTCTGTGTTTATATCGCCTCATTGGGCGGCAACTCTTTTGCGGCAGCGACTTCTGTCGGCTCTGCACATATGACAAAACTTGCCAACATTATCCCACATACTATAAATAAAAACATCATTAGTACATCGTGTATCTTTTTCGTCATTGCAGTTCCTCCTTTACAAGTCATAATCCGATTTAACGATAAATCCCAACAAGCCGAACGGCACATTATCGTATATCATCTCATTGAGTTCGCAAAGTTCCATAGAAACCAGATTGAGAAATTTTCCGTCCCGTTTTACGGCGGGTATGTAATCGTGTTCCGAGGTTTCAATCAGATAACGCCGTTCTTCCTCGCCTATTCCCGCCGCAACAAAATGGCTTACCGTCCTCTCAATCGCTTTGCCGTCTTCGTTGACCTCGACATATGCATCTCGGCTCATCGTGGAATTATCTCTGTCAACCTCAAGTCCGTCCCCCGCGTACAGCCAACGTATGCCGGCATCATATACAGGGCTGTCCATTGTGTATCTGTAACGGAACCAAGGCGAATACTCCGTGTCGTCATTGCACAGATACATATCGTGTCCGAATATCAGTTTGAATGAAAGTTTGACGTACAGATAGCCGTCCGAAGGGAATTCAACAAGAAAATGCGTGACTTCTTCGTCCTGATTGTACAGCGGGTATAACTTGAACGACTCGTGTTCGCCCGTGTCGATAAATCTTTCCTGCACTCTCGCGCTTATTCGTTTGACATGCTGTTCCGTGGTGTAAAAATCCGAGTCGCAGCTGGCAAGCCCTACCGACAACGCCACCGCGACACACGCGAAAGCGACGAGCAACGCCGTGATTTTCACCGCCTTTTTGTTTGTCATAATCCCCTCCTCAATCCTTATTGTTTCACATTTGTTGCCGAATGCTTTCGTATATTATTCAGCGTTTCCTCCTTTGTGTCTGTTGTTATGTTACAGCTCCTCGAATTCCGCTGTCGTGATATCCGTCTTGTCCATAACGATTGCGACACCTTTACACCCCGGCATAGTCGTATCTTTTAAGTTGGAAGGAAGCCATTCTTCTTCAATCTTGACACTCAATACGCCGCCTTTGACGGTCAGCTCTCGCAAATAATGATTCCGTCCGTTAATCACCCTGAACATATATACAACAAGCATCTGACTTGCAAAGTCTATCTCCGCAGGGAAGGAATCGAACATCTTCGCAAATTCTTCTTCGTCAGTCACGATGAAAGTACGCGACGTCGGGGCGTGCTCGGCATATATATACCGGTCAAACCATTCCGTGACGCCCTCTATATAATAGGGATTGCGGTAATACGCATTCACTTTGTTGGCATAGAGAAACTCTTGGTTCATAACTTCGTCCACATCGTCGTAAAACTCGGCGTGATACTTCTTTGCTTCGTCACACGCAACAAGCACTCCCGCCGCGCACACCAGCAAACACAGCAACGCTACCCCGAAAGCCGCAAATTTTAACACCCTTTTCTTTGTCATAATCTCCTCCTCGCAATTTTGCTCACATATTATACCCTGACGGCGGAAAGTGTAGGTATATCCCGGGGATATGTTCGCCGCTTACAAGTTCGTCCAGATTGTACAACTCCATCGACACCAGGTTCAGATACATCCCGTCGCGCTGCACGGCGGGAACAAACATTTCCTTTCCCTCTATCAAAAACAGTTTTTCGTCATCTTCGACATCGGCAACATTGTATGGACTTTCCATATGAATGATTATGCTGCCGGCAGCGTCCACCTCGACCCATTTTTCAACCTGCTCGGTGTAATTCGGATAATCTATTTCATCTTTCCACTCCCAATGTATGCTTTCGTCGTAGCAAGGCGCGGACAAGGTTTCACGATATCTGTACCATTGTGAATATCCGTCCAAATTGTGACGAATGTACATCCCCACAAACAGAGCCGTGGGCTGTGCTTCGATAAATATGTGTCCGGCGGGTTCAAATTCTACCAAGAAATGCGAAACTTCGTCATTTTCGTCGTAAAGCGGATATACGCTGTAAGATTGATACTGTCCCGTGTCGATAAATCTTTCCTGCACCCGTTTGCTTATTCTTCCCATATGCTGTTCGGTGGAATAAAAATCGGGGTTACAGCTGGCAAAGCCTATCGCCAATGCCACAGCCACGCACGCGAAAACAATAATCAATGCCGTGATTTTTATTGCCCGCTTATTGCTCATAATCTCCTCTCTAAAAACCCGACATTTTACAGCGGACACCAAATATAAGCCCGGTTGCCGCTGTAATAGCGGAAAGTTACGCCTGCGATTTCGACCTCACTTATTGCGCTGTCGTAACCGCTGTATTTGTCGGTATACATCACGGCGACGCCGCCGTTGTAAGTGCCGTAATAACGCAGGACATCGACATCTTCTGCGGTTGCGCCGTCTTCACCGTATCTGTGTCGCAAATCATACGCACGCGTTTCTTTGATTGCCTGTTCCGTTTCGGAGGACAGCTCGGCGGGAACTTTCGGTGCAGGGATAAAGCCGTCCGTGTTTTCATCGCCGTTCAGATAGCAGGCAATGCTTTTCAGGTCGTCGGTTGTGAGCAATCCTGCGTCATATGCCTCCTGCAATGTGTAAAACTCTCCGCACTTTTGCGGCTCCTGATTGCACGCAACAAGCACTCCTGCCGCGCACACCAGCAAACACACCAACGCAAACCCAAGAGCCGCAAGTTTCAAAGTGATTTTTTTCATAAAATCCTCCTCCTTTTGTTTGAATGTCTGCGCGCACGGGCGCGCGATTTAACCGAGAGAAAACACCCCTCTTAAATATAACAAACGAAAGGGCGCGTTTTTCCGCATTTTGTGAAAATATTTTGAAATTTTCAACAAATTATTGAAATTGCACGTTTAACCTGCGTTTACGAATAAAAAAGCGGGACGCAACGGCGTCCCGCTTGTCTGTGCACGGAAATGCGTATCAATAGCTCTTTGCAAACACGACCACTTTGTCGGCGGGTTTTCCGCAATAGACGCATTTGTCGCCGACGGGGGTCTGGTCAAAGGGAAGCGCACGCGCGGACGCGGCGGTTTCGGCTTTTATCGCCTCTTCGCATTCGCGGCAGCCGCACCACATCGCTTTGACGAAATTGCGGCCGTCGAGGGCGGCATTGAACTCGTCCATATCGTGACATTCCACGATGTGGCTGTGCAGGAATGCGGAAGACTGACGGAACATATTTTCGTGGATGTCGTCAAGCAGCGCGGGCACTTTTTCCGCAATGTCGGCAAGGGCAAGCGTGCCCTTTTCGTGCGTGTCGCGGCGGGAGTAGACGGCAACGCCGTTTTCGATGTCACGCGGACCTATCTCTATGCGCAGGGGCGCGCCCTTCATCTCCCATTCGTTGAACTTCCAGCCCACGGACTGGTCGCGCTCGTCCGTTTCGGCGCGGACGCCCGCTTTGACGAGCTGCGCCGCGATTTCGCGCGCCTTTTCGAGGACGCCTTCCTTGTGCTGCGCGACGGGGATGACCACCGCCTGCACGGGCGCGACGCGGGGCGGGAGTTTGAGCCCTCTCTGGTCGCCGTGCGCCATTATGAGCGCGCCGATAAGACGGGTGGAAACGCCCCAGCTGGTCTGATACGGATTTTTGAGTTTGCCGTCACGGTCGAGATATTTGATTTCGAAAGCGGAGGCGAAGTTTTTGCCCAGATAATGCGACGTGCCCGCTTGCAGCGATTTGCCGTCGAGCATTATGGCTTCCATCGTATAGGTGTCCACCGCGCCCGCGAATTTCTCCTTGTCGGTTTTTACGCCGGTGAGCACGTCGATTGCGAGCACATTCTGCATAAACTCGCGATAGACTTCCAGCATACGCAGCGTTTCTTCCCTCGCCTCCTCTTCCGTGGCGTGCAGCGTGTGTCCTTCCTGCCACAAAAACTCGCTGGTGCGCAGGAAGGGGCGCGTGGTCTTTTCCCAACGCACTACGTTCGCCCACTGGTTGATGAGCATAGGCAGGTCGCGGTAGCTCTGCACCCACTTGGAGTACATATCGCAGATGATGGTTTCCGACGTGGGGCGCACGACGAGCTTTTCTTCCAGCTCCGTGTTGCCGACGTGGGTGACGAGCGCCGCCTCGGGCGCAAAGCCTTCGACGTGCTCCGCCTCTTTCATAAGATAGCTCAGCGGAATGAAAAGAGGGAAGTAGGCATTCTTATGCCCCGTCGCTTTGATGCGGCGGTCGAGCTCTTCCTGAATGTGTTCCCAAATCTCGTAACCGTAAGGGCGGATGACCATCGTGCCCTTTACGGGGCCGTAATCCACAAGCTCGGTCTTTATCACCACATCGGTGTACCATTGCGGAAAATCCGCGGTCATATCCGCGATTTCTTTTACGAAGCGGTTGTCTTTTTGCATATTATCCTCCGGAGCGGGTCAAAGGTCCTCGTCGTCCTCGTCCTCTTCTTCGTCTTCGTCGTAGTCGTCCTCGTCGAAGTCCGTGATGGACTCGTCGAAATCGTCGGGTTCGTCGGAATATTCTTCCTCTTCCTCATCGGCGTCCTGGTCTTCCTCTTCCTGCAACATCGACAGGGAGATTTCTTCCTCTTCTTCGCTGATGGGCGCGTCGGCGTCGTCTTCGACGAATTCCTTCCAGCCGTCGTCCTCTTCTTCGGACTTGTCGCTCTTTTTGTTCATCTGTTCCAGCTTGCAGGCGGGGCAGATGTCCTCGTCGTCGGAAAGATAGTTGACCTTGCAAACGGGACATATCCTTTCCTCTTCGTAAGAGCTGTCGTCATCGTCTTCAATCAGACTGATGGAGCTGGCTTTGCCCATCTCTGCCTTGCATACTTCGCAGAGTTCCTCTTCCACGGGAATCCAGTTCAGTTCACAGCGCGGACACTTCTTATACTTGGCCATTCGTTTCCTCACAGCTTCGGAATTTTCATATATTATATTTATACATCGCGCGTCTGTAAACCGTTCGGAAGCAAATTTTTTAATTTCTTTCAAAAAAATCCGCGCTTCTCCCCTGCGGCAAAAAAAACCGCCGCGGGAAAATCGCTCCGCGAAACGGAAAATTCCGTTATGCGCCGCAGACTTTTCACCATTTTTTTTGCGAAGTCCGTTTCAATATGTAGTGTGACGGCAGCCGATAGTGCGCGATATGTACCGAATGTGAAAAATAGGTGAAAAATATTGTTGAAATTTTCACGCATTTTTTGTAATATTTGCCACGGCAGGCGAATTTGCCGCCCGAAAACGTGCGATAAGCGTTTAGACACCATTGCTCAAAACTCGACAAAATACAAGGAAAGCCGCGCTTTTCGGTTTTTCCGTACGAATTTTGTCCGTGGTAGAATAAAATTACAACATTTTGGAGGAAAAAATGAAAAAATCCGTTATTATTGCCGACGACAATGCGGGACTTGTTCAAAGCCTCAAAGAGTTTTTAAGCGCGGGCAACGGCTACGAAGTCGTCGCCGTCGCCGAAAACGGCGCGGAAGCGCTCGCAATGGTCGAGAAGTACGACCCCGACTTTCTGCTCCTCGACATAGTGATGCCCGAACTGGACGGGTTCGGCGTGCTCTCCGCCCTCAAAAATCCCCGCCCGACGGTCATAATGATGTCCCAGCTCAACACGGACGCTTTCGTGCAGAAAGCACTGCGCTACGGCGCGGCGTATTTCCTGGCAAAACCTTTCAACTTCGACGTTCTCCTGAAAACGCTGGACGAATTCTCGGACGGGAACGACACGCCTTCCCAGCCTGCGGCGGCGCCCGTCCGCACTCCCGCAAAACGCAGCCGTTCCCTCGACGAAAAGATTGCCAACCTGTTCATCTCGGTGGGCATACCCGCGCACATCAAAGGATATCAGTTCCTGCGCGAAGCGATAAAAATCACCGTGGACGACCCCGAAATCATAAATTCCATCACCAAGAAACTTTACCCGTCCATAGCGGCGGTGTTCAACACCACTCCTTCGAAAGTCGAACGCGCCATCCGCCACGCCATCGAAGTGGCGTGGAACAGGGGCAAAATCGAGAACATCAACCAGATTTTCGGAATGAAAATCTACTCCGCGAACGAAAAACCGACCAACGGCGAATTCATCGCGCTCGTCGCGGACAAAATGCTGCTCGAAGGCGCGTGACGGCAGACGGCTTCCGCGGACGCTCACGCTTCCGCGCGTTCATAACACCCTCCCCTATTTCCCGAAGGCGAACGAAACGCCTTAAAGCACAAAACCCGCGTTTATGCGTGGGTTTTGTGCCGTTATGTCCTCGTTGTGTCAGAAGCGGCATCTGCAACACACTCTGCGGCAGCTGCCGAAATTGGCGCGCGCGAACGGGGTGCACTCGCACACGTTTGCAGGCGGTGCGGGCAGGACGACTGCCTCGCAGCGCCGACAGCACGGCGAGCACGGAGTGCAGGCATACTGCGGAGAATAATAGGGAATGACGCTGTATTCCGTCACGTCGGTCACTGCGGGATACCCCGCGACCTGCAATGCCGTATTGAGCGAAGTGAAGACGGCAATGGAACCCGCAATCTGCCCTCCCGTGGCGTTCACGGGGGACAGCCCTGCGGTGTTTCCCGTAAACACTATGCCGCCCTGTCTGATTGTGGAAAAACGTCTTATAATCGCCATATGCTCTCCTGAAAATTTATGTACCGTCGTCGGAGAGCCTCTCGCGTCCTCTGCTACACTCTATGAATGCACAACGAAAAAGAGTGCCGCGCCGATACGACGCACGTTAAAAATTAAAATCGGATTATCGACAAAAGGCGTTCCCCCTGTTCCCCTTACTTAACCGCATAAATGACAAAATCCGCCTTCGCGGGCGGATTTTCTGGCGTTCCCGGCGGGAGTGCTCACTTCACGCACCTGTCCGCCGGCAACTTTTTCTTATGGAAGAACCGCCAATTAAGGCGGTCCGTCTGGCGTTCCCGGCGGCGGTGCTCGCTTCGCGCGCCTGTCCCGCCGGGTCTTATTATCGCTTTTCGGCGGCGGGGCTTGCTTTGCTCACCTGTCCGCCGCGCCATTATATGAAAAATCCGCCTTCACGGGCGGATTTTGTGGCGTTCCCGGCGGCGGTGCTCGCTTCGCGCGCCTGTCCGCCGGCAACTTTATCTTATGGAAGAACCGCCAAGTAAGGCGGTTCGTCTGGCGTTCCCGGCGGCGGTGCTCGCTTCGCGCGCCTGTCCCGCCGGGTCTTATTATCGCTTTTCGGCGGCGGGGCTTGCTTTGCTCACCTGTCCGCCGCGCCATTATATGAAAAATCCGCCTTCACGGGCGGATTTTGTGGCGTTCCCGGCGGGAGTCGAACCCACGGCCTTTCGCTTAGGAGGCGAACGCTCTATCCTGCTGAGCTACGGAAACGTTTTCGATGCTGTTTCATTTTAGGCGTACGCGCGCGCTTTGTCAAGCGCAACGCACAAAGCGGAGGAGGAACACTCGGCACGAAGTCCGCGCCGCTTTGCGGATAACATTACAAGTGTCGGGAGGTTCGTTATTGACACGCAAACGTCGGAATGATATAATTAACAACGGAACTTTTTCGTTCCTTACGGGAGAAAATATGAGTAACGATTATGTGCTTGCCATCGATTTCGGCACACAGAGCGTGCGCGCGATTATATATAATGACCGCGGCATGGAAATCTGCAAAGCGAAAGTCCCTTTCACACCCTATTTTTCGTTGAACAGCGGCTGGGCGGAACAGCATCCCGAAGTGTATTGGGAGAATATGATTAAGGCCATCCGCCGCGTCAAAGAGGAATATCCCCTGGGGTTCGACCGCGTCGTCGCCGTGGGGGTGACCACCATCCGCGACACCATCACGTTTGTGGACAAAAACAACAAAGTGCTGCGTCCGTTCATCGTCTGGCTGGACGAGCGCGAATGTTCGCACGTCGAGGACGCCATTCCCCTTTCACAGAAAATCGTGCTCAAATTCGCGAAGATGTACGAGCCTTACTGCGGCATACGCAAAGTCACGAAGATGAACTGGGTGCACGAAAACGAGCCCGAGGTGTGGAACAACACCCACAAAATCATTCAGCTGTCGGGCTACATCAATCTCCGCCTGACCGGCAATCTCGTGGACAGCGTGGCTTCGCAGATAGGACACCTCCCCTTCGACTACAAACACCAGAAGTGGCAGACGAAAAAGGTCATCAACACTTATCTCACCGACGCTGGCGCGGAAAAAATGGTTGACCTGGTCGACTCCACTTCCGTCATAGGACACATTACGGCGGAAGCGGCGGCGGAAACGGGGCTCAAAGAAGGGCTGCCCGTCATTGCGTGCGGTTCAGACAAAGGATGCGAAACTTTCGGCTCCGGCGTGCTCGGCTGCGACAAGGCGTCGATAAGTATGGGCACGACGGCGACAATTCAGTTCACAACGCAGAAATACGTCGAACCCGAAGCGTTTATGCCGCCCTATCCCGCGGTCATAAAGGGCCTTTACAACCCCGAAGTCGAGATATTCCGCGGCTGCTGGATGGTGACCTGGTTCAAGGAACAGTTCGGTGAACGGGAATGCGCGCGCGCCGCGGAGCTGGGGTGCTCTCCCGAAGAGCTCCTCGACGAGCTTCTCGACCAAACCCCCGTGGGCAACGAAGGACTGGTGTTGCAGCCCTATTGGTCGCCGAAGATAAAAATTCCGTGGGCGAAGGGCACGATGATAGGCTTCTCGGACGTGCACACCCGCGCGCATTTCTACCGCGCGATAATAGAGGGCATCGGCTTCGGACTTTACGAAGGGCTGATGAGTATGCAGCAGCGTGCGGGATACAACATCAAGAGCATAATGATTTCGGGCGGCGGGTCGCTTTCCGACAGAGTGTGCCGCATCATAGCCGACATCCTGGGGCTTCCCATCTGCAAGACCCAGACCTACGAAAACAGCGCGCTCGGCTGCGCTATGCTGACCTATATGGGGCTCGGCACTTTCAAGACGCCGCAGCAGGCGATAAGCCATATGGTGCACGAAGACAAGTGCTATATGCCCGATATGAAAAACCACGAAAAATATATGCAGCTCTATCATACGGTGTACGAACGCGTCTACCGCAAGAACAGGAAGACCTTTATGAACATACGCGCGTACAACCGTAAATATCCCGTTCCGAAGAGCTGACCGAAAAGGCAAATATGACAAAACGGCGCGTTTATCGCGCCGTTTTTGCATATAAACCGTCAAATTATTCGGTTTACATCAGCAGCGTGCCACGGTCGGTGTCGTCTATGACGTAAAGGATGTTGACTTCGTCGCCCGTCGCCGCGTCGATGTAGACGAAATAAGTCCCGTCCTGTTCGCATTCGAACTCGTAGGTCAGCACCTCGCGCGTTTCGTCCAACGGGATGAGCGCGAGCCGCCCTTCCGACACCTTGGGCAGAGTGACGCGGGCGGAAGCCTGACCGAGCGAAATGCCTGCCTGCGGGATTTCCCTTTCGGTGTGATTGTAAACGTATGCCATCGCGTCCAACCCCGTCACCGTGCCGCTTGCTTCGTCCACCTTGACCTTTATCAGGTCGGGATAGAGGATAACTCCGTTTTGCACGGGGGTCAGATTGACGTAAACGGTGCCGTGCGACGCGGCGCACCACACTACGGCGAGGTCGCCGAAGCCCGCCCCCTCCGCAAAGGCGAGCGCGGACGCGCAGTGTTCGGGGAAACTCTCTTCCGCCGCCGCGCGTTCGGGGGACATATTGTAGGACACGAGCACTCCGCCCGCTTCCGTAACCTGAGCAAATCCCCTGCCCATTTCGGTTTCCACGGTGTAGTTGAGCGTCACGATGTCCGACTCCGTGCGGTCGTAAAACTCTACGCTTTCCGCATGGGGAATGCACTCTTTCACGATTTCCGCGCCCTGTTCCCGCGTGATGTTTTCCGCCCCTTTCAGGGCTTTGCATTCACGGTGTTCGAGCGCGTCCGAAAAAGGACCGTCGTAAATCATCTGCGGATACTCCACGTCGGGTTCCGCAAACGCGTCGAACGCGCCCGTGAAACTTTCCAGCATTCCGCCCTCTCCGAGGAAAAGTCTGCCCTCGTCAATGCCCGCGCGCGTGTCGCCGAGCGCGCTTTTCAGGACACCCGCCATCTCGCGGAGCTTGCCGAGCGTTTCACGCTCCTCCGCCGTCAGCGGTTCGCCGTCGTCCAGCCTCTCGGCGAGATAATGCGCATAATCTCCCGTCTGCCCCACAAACTTGCTCGCCTGCATTACGCCCTCCTCTCCGCCCGCAAAGGCGGAGAGGTTGACGCCCGCAAGACTTGCCGCTCCCCAGATGTCGTAAAGGATTTCCTGCTGCGCCGCCGCTGTGGACGCCGCGTTGAGCTTGCCGAGTTTGACGTCAAGGTCGTTCGCGCTGTCAAGCAGGTCGTAATAATTGCGCGTGTAGACGCCTTCCATATCGCGCATATACTCCGCGCGCAGGTCGTTCATATCCTCGCTGTAAGCAAGCGCCACGGAAAGCCCCGCTATCGCCCCCACCGCCAGCGCGACGGTTATGCTCGCGACGACCGTGCGGGCGGTGCGTTTGCGCTTGTTCCTTTTCGCCGCAGTCGCGGGCTTGTCCTCTTCCGCGCGGATGTCTTCCGCTTCGTCGGGACGTTTTGTGTCGTGTTTCTTCATAGTTTCCTCCTAGCAGAAATTGTGCTGTCCGATGACAAGTTTGACGGGACGGGAGAGCATCCAGGACGACGTAGCCGTGCGCGGATTGTAGTAGAACAGACAGCCGTAGGTCGGGTCCCATCCGTTCAGCGCGTCCTGCGCTGCGCTGATTGCGGTGGAGTCGGGAGTGAGGTTTATCTGTCCGTCCGACACGCAGTCGAACGCTCCGGACTGATACACCACGCCCGCTATCGTGTTCGGAAAACTCGAACTCTCCACGCGGTTGAGCACGACCGCGGCGACTGCCACCTGTCCGATATATTCCTCTCCCCTCGCCTCGCCGTAAACGACGCGCGCAAGCAGATTGAGGTCGGACGACGACACGGACGCTCCGCCCGACGACCCCGAAGAAGAACCCGAAAGGCTCATTCCGAGTGCCGCCGCCGTCGCCGAACCGACCACACCGTCCGCAGTCAGTCCGTTGCGACTCTGGAAATATCTGACCGCCTGCTCCGTTCCCGACCCGAACACGCCGTCCACCGAGCCGCCGTAATATCCCCAGTTTTTGAGCTTTTGCTGCAAAGTCTTCACGCTGTCCCCCGAACTGCCCTTACGCAGCGTGCCGGAACCCGACGAGGTCCCGGAAGAGGAACCCGAAAGGTTCATCCCCAGCGCCGCCGCAGTTGCCGAACCGACTATGCCGTCCGCGGACAGTCCGTTGGTGCGCTGGAAATATTTGACCGCTTCCTTTGTGCCCGACCCGAATATGCCGTCCACCGAGCCGTCGTAATATCCCCAGCTTTTGAGTTTCTGTTGAAGCGTCCTGACGTCGCTGCCGGAACTGCCCTGTTTCAGCACAGCGGCGTCCGCCGTGCCGTCGGGCGCTGCGACGCACAATGCGACCGTCACGGCGACGAGCAGAATTGCGAGCGACAGCGTCGCGATTTTTCTTAACGTCGTTTTTTGTTGCATAACTGCCTCCGCCGCTAGTTTCGGCGCTCCTCGCGTTTTTATGCGAAAATGCGCAAGGTATATCCGAGCGTTTCGGCGGCAACAATTCCCGTGAGGCAATTATGAAAAAACGCAGCATTTTCCTTCTCATCATTCTCTGTCTTGCCGCCGCCGCGCTGCTGTCGCTGACGGCGTGCGACGACATTGCGGGCACATTTATCCCACGCGGGAACGACGTGTCCGAACAGGTGGTGAGAATACATATCAGAGCCAACAGCAACGACGCGGAAGACCAGGCGGTGAAACTCGCCGTCCGCGACGAAATAACGGAATATCTCACCCTGAAACTCGACGGCTGCAAAGACAAGTCCGACGCGCTGGAAAGGCTCGCCGCCGAACGGGACGTTTTGACGCAAATAGCGCAAAAGACACTTTATGAGAACGGATATGATTATAAAGCCTCCGTTGAGCTGAAAACGGAGCATTTCCCCGAACGCGTTTACGACGGCTACGTCTTCCCCGAAGGCGACTACGACGCGCTGATGATTTATCTCGGCGAAGGCGCGGGCGACAACTGGTGGTGCGTGGCGTTTCCGCCGCTGTGCTTCGTGCCCGACGCAGACGGAGAGGACATCGTGTACAAATCGTGGGTGAAGGAAATGCTGGTCAAAATATTCGGCTGACCGCCCCGCCCGTCCGCGGGACAAGAAGGGACGGCCGGTCATTTTCCCCCTCCCTTACGTTTATCGGCGCATTGTTTATCCGCACATTTTGTCGCGGGACAAGGACGGAGCGCGGCGGAAAGAAGACAAAAAAAGCCTTCCGCATTTGCGGAAGGCTTTTTGCCGGTTTGTCGGGGTTCAGTTCTTGGGTTCGGGGACGAGCATCGCCTGACACTTGGTCATAATGTCGTTGAACTGCACCGCATAGCTGTCTGCCGCACCGTAAATGGTGACCGCTCCTCTTGCGACCGCTTCGACGAATTCGTACCTGCCGGTGAGCACCGCCAGACATCCGTCGGGGTCGGGGAACTTGAAGAGCACGAAGGGATATTTCCTCTCGCCGTTGCCTGCCTTGGTCTTGCCCTGCTTGACGCGGAGATAGCTCTTTATCTCGGGGTAAATGACCTTGCCGTTGGCGTCCTTGGTTTCACCGACGATGAACTGATAGGTCCTGTCGGGCTGTTTGATGGTCCAGTCCGCCATTTCGGGCCAGCCGAGCTTGTTCGCCGTGGACAGCGCGCGCGTGATGAGATACAGCGAAAGTTTGACTTTCAGATACTGTTCCCAGGGCTGCGACTTGTCGGGGGTGAAGGACGGCATCGTCTTGGTGAGCGTAAGCATCAGGAAGAGGAATTTCAGCGTGACGGGGTTGAGGATGTTTTTCAGGAGCGGAGAAACTATGCCGAGCATTTCCGCGGGAGAGCTTCCCTTGAAAACGCCGAGCAGGCTCTTGATGGACTTGAAATACATCTTCACGACTTTCAGCCCGTCGTATTTGCTGCCGTCAGCCATCTCGATGTAGCCGGGATACTCTCCCTGGAACACCTTGAAGCGTTTGCCGTGAGCGGACTTGGCCGCCATATCTTCCGTGAGGAAAACCATATAGCACGCGACGGGATTTGCATCGTCGGCGGCGCGGAATTCCACGACGGCGTTGACCTTTTCGAATTTTTTGACCTGAGCGGGGTCCTCTTCGAGAGGCACGCGCAGGGCGGGGAAGGCGGCGGCAAAGTATATCTTGGCAGTCAAGACGTCTTTATCGCTTGCTTTCATACTGCACCTCCTTTTAGTCCTCGTCGGACCAGTCGTCTTCTTCGATTTCTTTGCCCATTATCTCCATAACGGTTTCCATTATGCCCTGGCTCGAAAGTTTGTACTTCGCATAGAGGTCCTCGGGCTTTCCGATGGGGCCGAATTCGTCGGGGATGCCTATCTTGGTCAGGATGCAGCGCTTGCCGCTCTGAGCGAGGACGGACGCGACCGCGTCGCCCAGACCGCCGATGATGTTGTGTTCCTCGACCGTGACGATACGGCGGGTCTTGACGGCGGCTTCGATGATGGCTTCCTCGTCGATGGGTTTAAGGGTGTGCATATTGATGACCTGCGCGCTGACGCCCTGCTCTTCCAGCATATCGCCCGCGATGTACGCGTCACGGGTGGGCACGCCGCAAGCGATGATGGTGACGTCGTTGCCGTCTTTGAGCTTCATCGCCTTGCCAATCTTGAACTCTTTGCACCACTGGTCGTCTTCGCTCTCGTGAAGCAGCGGTTCCATACCGCGGCCGACGCGGAGATAGAAGGGGCCGGGGACGTCGATGCACTGCTTGACCGCGATTGCGGTTTCGTATGCGTCGGCGGGGATGACGACGGTCATATTGGGGATTGCGCGCATAATCGCGAAGTCCTCGATGCAGTGGTGGGTGGAACCCGCCGCGCCGAAGGACACGCCGCCGTGGGTGGCTATGACCTTGACGGGAAGTTTCTGATAAGCGCAGTCCGTTCTGATTTGTTCGCCGCCTCTCAGGCACGCGAAAATCGCGAAGGTGGACGCGAAGGGGATGAACCCGACTTTGGCAAGACCCGCAGCAACGCCGAAGAGGTTCTGCTCTGCGATACCGACGTTGAAGAGTCTGTCGGGGAAGGCTTCTCCGAGGAGGCCGATGTTGGTGGATTTCGCGAGGTCGGCGGTCACACCGACGATGCGGGGGTCTTTCGCTGCGAGTTCGGCGAGCGTTCTGCCGTACATTGCGCCGGAAGACATTTTATTTCCGTCATAGACGTTCCATGCAGTTCCCATAGTATTCCTCCTTAAAATTCTCTGGTCTTGACTTCGTCAAGGAACTTGTTGAGTTCGCTTTCCTCGGCGCCGAAGGAGCAGTAGTGGCTGGTCGCCTTGCCTTCGAACTGCTTGATGCCGAAGCCCTTGACGGTGTCGGAAATGATGGCGACGGGACCTTCCGTTGCCCACGCTTCCGCGAGAGTCTTGTCCACTTCTTCCATCTTGTTGCCGTTGCATTTCAGCACTTTGAACCCGAACGCGTCCAGCTTCTTGTCCAGCGGTTCGATGGACATAACGTCCTCGGTGTTGCCGTCGATTTCGAAATGGTTGCGGTCGATAATCCAAATCAGGTTTTTGAGCTTGTAGTGAGAAGCGCACATCGCCGCCTCCCAGTTGGAGCCTTCCTGACATTCGCCGTCGCCGGTCATGCAGACGACCTTGCTGTTGATGTTTTTAAGGCGAAGGCCGAGAGCCATACCGACTGCCATCGGCATACCGTGTCCGAGAGAACCGGTGGACGCGTCGCAGCCGCGGATTTTCTTGCTGTCCGGATGCATGCCGTAAGCGGATTCCGTCTTGTTGAAGTTCTTCATGACTTCGTTGAGGTCGAGGTATCCTTTCATGGCAAGGCAGGGAACGTACGCGAGTGCGCAGTGACCCTTGGACATAATGAAACGGTCTCTCTCGTCCCAATCGGGATTCGCGGGGTCGACATTCAGATACTTGAAGTACAGCGCAATGAGCATATCCGCACTGGACATAGACCCGCCGACGTGTCCCGATGTGGCATTGAACGTCGTTTGCACGATGTGCAGGCGCAGCTCTTTTGCCTTTGCTTTGAGCTCAGCAACAGAAACATTGTTTGGCATATTTTGCCCTCCTACATAATTTTCCTTTTTGTTATCCGAAACTATCCGACAAATAGTTTACTATTAAATTATAGGACAAGATTCCGCTCCCGTCAATACCGAATTATTGTAATTTTCGGTATTAAATGGTGATTTATCGACGGTTTTATTAAAAAACGCGGGCGCAATGCGGGCGTACGCGCGTAGAACGCGTTCGTGCGCCCTCACGAAAACCGCGCATAATTTCCGCCTCGCCGCACATCCTACCCGCAGGAGGGAACTATGAAAATACTCAGGGAAATGGTGCGCAGCACCACTATGGGCATAGACGCGATTGACCACGTTCTGCCCTATGCCGAGGACGAAAACCTCGTCAGACTTATGAACGAACAGAAGCGGTCTATGAAAGATATGCTCTGCGAAGCGAAAAAGGGGCTCACCCGCGACGAAATCGAAGAGGCGGAAGGCAGCAAATTCGCCAAAACGATGCTCAAAGCCGGCTCCTCTTTCTCCGCTATGATGAACAGCGACACAAGCCATCTCGCGCGTATGCTCATCGAAGGCTACGAAACGGGCATAGTCAGCATGCAGAAATGCCTGAACGAGATGCGAAAAGCGCACGAAGAGGCGCCGCTCTGCGCAAAGGATTTGATAAAATCCTACGACAAAAACATTAAGGCATTGAGAAAATACCTCTGAAATATGCCGCGCCGCCGTGCGGCGGCAAACCGCACGAAAGCCCCGCTTCCGCGGGGTTTTTTATGAAGTTGAGGGAAAAATTAGTTAACTCTTGACTTAATTTTGCGGATGTTATAAGCTATTGGAAAAGGAGTTCAGGCTCCGTTCCGTGTATAAGGGAGGCATTATGTCTTACATTTCAGAAGTCATCGAAATGACAGAGCGCAAGAATCCGGGCGAACCCGAATTTATGCAGACGGTGCGCGAGGTGCTCGGCTCTCTCGCTCCCGCCGTCGAGAAGAACGAGGAGCTCTTCCGCCGCAACTGCATCCTCGAAAGAATGGTCGAACCCGACAGGCAAATCATCTTCCGCGTGCCGTGGCAGGACGACAAAGGCGTCTGGCACGTAAACCGCGGCTTCCGCGTGCAGTTCAATAACGCGATAGGACCTTACAAGGGCGGGCTCCGTTTCCAACCCAACGTCAACCTCTCCGTGATGAAATTTCTCGCTTTCGAGCAGACTTTCAAAAATTCCCTCACGGGCCTTCCTATGGGCGGCGGCAAGGGCGGCAGCGACTTCGACCCCGCAGGCAAGTCCGACGCCGAAATTATGCGCTTCTGCTACTCTTTCATGACCGAACTTTACCGCCACATCGGTCCCGACGTGGACGTGCCCGCCGGCGATATGGGTGTGGGCGGCAGAGAGATAGGCTATCTCTTCGGCGCGTATAAGAAAATCCGCGGCGCATACGAAAACGGCGTGCTGACGGGCAAGGGCCTTTCCTTCGGCGGCTCTCTCATCCGCCCCGAAGCGACGGGCTTCGGCGCGACCTATTTCTTCAAGGAAGTGCTGGAACATCTCGGCGAGAAGATAGAAGGCAAAACATTCTGCCTCTCCGGCTTCGGCAACGTCGCCTGGGGCGCGGCTCTCAAAATCACCGAGCTCGGCGGCAAGGTCGTCACCCTCTCCGGCCCCGACGGCTACATCTACGACCCCGACGGAGTCAAGGGCGAGAAAATCGACTATATGCTCGAAATGCGCGCCAGCGGCAGAAACGCGGTCAAGGACTACGCCGACAAATACGGCTGTGAGTTCGTCCCCGGCAAGAAACCCTGGGGCAACGTCGTCGCGGACGTCTATATGCCCTGCGCGATGCAGAACGAGATACGCATCGAGGACGCCAAGGCGATGGTCGCCGCGGGCGTGAAATATCTCAACGAAGTGTCCAATATGCCCACCACCAACGACGCTCTCGCCTATTTGCAGGAACACGGAGTGCTGGTCGCGCCCTCCAAAGCGGTGAACGCGGGCGGCGTGGCGGTGAGCGGTCTCGAAATGAGCCAGAACAGCGAACGCCTGCGCTGGACGGAGAAAGAAGTGGACGAAAAATTGCAGCACATAATGAAAGGCATCCACGAACAAATCCTGGACGCGCTGAATGCCTACGGTATGGATTACAACCTCGTCGCGGGCGCAAACCTCGCGGGCTTCAAGAAAGTCGCGGACGCGATGATTGCGCAGGGCATCAACTGACATTCCGCCTGTCTGCCCTGCGGCAGACCGCAGAACCGACGTTTTACCGTGCGATTTTGTATATAAAAACGCCCCGTTTGAACGGGGCGTTTCCTTTTGCCGCAAACGACGCGGGAGGTTTATTCCAAAGCGTCGCCTATCGATATGACCTCTTTTTCACTGATGTCCATAGGATAGTTGCCGTCAAAGCAGGCGGTGCAATAAGGCCCGCCGCCGCAGCTGCCCACCATAAGTTCGAGCGGGATGTAGTGCAGGCTGTCCGCACCTATCTCCTTGCATATCTCCTCTTCCGACTTGTATGCGCCGATGAGCTGGTCGCGCGTTTCCATATCCACGCCGAAGTAGCAGGGATATTTGACGGGCGGAGAGCCCACGAGCATATGCACTTCCGTTGCTCCGCTGGCGCGCAGCAGACTGATTATCTTGCGGGAGGTCGTGCCGCGGACGATGCTGTCGTCGATGAGTATGAGCCTTTTGCCCTTTATGTTGCTGCGGAAAGCGTTGAGCTTTATCTTCACGGAGCTTTCGCGCATAGACTGGCTGGGCTGGATGAAAGTCCTGCCTATATACCTGTTTTTGGTGAGTGCGTCCACCATAGGCAGACCGCTGACGTCGGCGTAACCTCTGGCGCACACCGTCGCGCTGTCGGGCACGCCCGCGACTATGTCCGCGTCAATCTTGAAGAGTTTCGCCAGCTCCTTGCCGCAGTTGTATCTCGCTTCGTACACGCTGACGCCGTCGATTACGGAGTCGCTGCGCGCGAGATAAACGTATTCGAAAATGCAGGGTTTGGGGTCGGGTATCGCATACTTGTGCGAACGGATTTTGCCGTCGGGAGTGACGATAATCATCTCGCCGGGCTCGACGTCGCGCACGAATTCGGCGTCCACCGCGTCGAGGGCGCAGGACTCGCTGGCAAACAGCACCGAACTGCCCTTCCTGCCCATAACGAGGGGTTTGAGCCCGTATTTGTCGCGCACGGCAATGAGCTTGTTGTCCGCCATACACACGATTGCGAACGCGCCGAGGAAGTCGAGGCACGCCTTCTGCACGCCGTTCTCGACGCTGGATGTGGTGTAATAGTTGATGAGCGCGGCGACGACTTCGCTGTCCACGGAGGACTGGAAGATGTGTCCGCGGTCGATGAGCCAGTTCTTGATGGTGGCGGCGTTGACGATGTTCCCGTTATGCGCGATAGCCATCCTGCCGTACCTGCCGTAAAACACGACGGGCTGCGCGTTGACGACGTTGCTCGAACCGCAGGTGGAATATCTGACGTGTCCGATGGCGATGTCGGAGTCGGGCAGCAGCGAAAGCTCCTCTTCCGAGAAGACTTCGTTGACCAGCCCCATATTCTTGTAATAGGCTATCTTTCTGTCGGGGACGTTGACCGCGATGCCCGCGCTCTCCTGACCCCTGTGCTGCAAGGCGAACAGCCCGTAATAGACCTCCCTCGCGAGAGGTTCCTTTTCGGGGCTGATGACGCCGAATATGCCGCACTCTTCGTGCACGCCGGATTCCTTTCCGGAAAGCAGAATATCTTTCATAATTCTCCTCGGCGGGTCAGTTTTTTCCGCCGCTGATACGTTTCATTATTTCCTGATAAGCGTCTTCCACGCCGCCGAGGTCGCGGCGGAAGCGGTCCTTGTCCAGTTTCTCGTGGGTTGTGGAGTCCCAGAAACGGCAGGTGTCGGGTGAAATCTCGTCCGCGAGCACGATGTCGCCGTGGAAACGACCGAATTCCAGCTTGAAGTCGATGAGGTCGATGTTGAGCCCTTTGAAGAAGGCTTTCATCTCGTCGTTGACCTTGAACGCCAGCTCCTTGATGCGCGCAATCTCCTCTTCCGTCGCAAGACGGAGCGCGAGCGCATGATAGTCGTTGATGAGAGGGTCGCCGAGGTCGTCGTTCTTGTAGGAGAACTCGATGGTGGGAATGGCAAGCTCCGTGCCCTCTTCCACGCCGTAACGCTTGGAGAAACTGCCCGCCGCCACGTTGCGGATGATGACTTCGAGGGGAACAATCTGCACTTTTTTCACGAGGGTGTCGCGGTCGCTGAGTTCCTCGACGAAATGAGTGGGGACGCCTTTCTTTTCGAGCATAGCCATCATCATATTGCTCATCTTGTTGTTGATGACGCCCTTGCCCGCGATGGTACCCTTTTTGAGCCCGTTGAACGCGGTCGCGTCGTCCTTGTAGGACACGATGACGAAATCGGGGTTGTCGGTGGCATACACTTTTTTGGCCTTGCCTTCGTAAATCTGTTCGAGTTTTTTCATAATACCTCCGTGAAAACCGAAAGCACGGCGGAAGCCATGCTTTCAGAGTGCTTGCATACAACGCCGCCCGCGCGAACGCTTGCGTCGGAAGCGCGGTCCAGCGACCGCGACTGCGCAGAATTCGGAAGCACGACGTATTTCATGCGCCCATATTAACACATCCGCACGCACGAGGGCAAACGTAATCGCCCCGAAATCGCATTTTTTCTCGGAGAATTTGCTGTCTACTTGTTTATCTTCGGATTGTCCGTGCGCATAAGGATATAATCGATGCTCACGCCGTAGAAATCGGCGAGCACCAGAAGAGTGTCCGTAGGGGGGATGCGCTGCCCGCTTTCAAACTTGGAAATGAGCGACTGCTCTATACCCGTGGCAAGTTGCAGTTGAAGCTGGGTAAGCCCTCTCTGTTTCCTTAATAATTTGAGGTTATTTCTCATAATACAATGCCATTTTGTCATAGAATCCGAATCTAAAATATGACGCGATGTTATATTTTTCCTTGACAAAATATGACGATTTGTCATAATTGATATATCGGATTGTATGTCGTTCCGAAAGGGGCGGCGCAAGGGGTTTTCGCAGGAATTTCCGGCGCATCGCTGCGCCGAAAACCGTCGGGAGCAGTATGCGTTTCCGACAGGAAATAAATTCCTATAAGGGGGAAAATATGAAAAAATTTTTATCCTTTTTCTTCGTCGCGGTGCTTGCCGCTCTTCTTGCATTCACACTTTTCGCCTGCGACGACGACGGCGGACAGACTCCTCCGCCCGAAGACGTGCCGACACTCTCGTATAAGGGCGGGGAATTGTTCGATATGACCGCCGAACAGGTCAAGGCCCTTGCCGAAGACGGTGCCGCCGTTATGAGCAAAGACACCTGGTCCGCGGGCGCGAGCATCGACCTCGGCATCGGCGGCGAGGTGTACACCCTGCGCGCGGACCTGAACGTCAGCGCGGACCGAACGGCGGACGAAGCAGCGGTGGAACTCATAAGCGGCGGCAGCGTGCGGCTGGGGCTTTATCTTGCCGACGGAGTGCTGTACGTCGACGACGGCGCCGCGATGCGCGCGTACGACATCTTCGGCGACGGCACGGGCAAAGGCTTTGACCTCGCGGGAACTATGGCGAAACTTTCGGGTATAGTCGAATACACGGAAGGCGCGGTTTCGGACTCCATAACCGAAGCTCTCGCCGACCCGTTGGTGAACCTCGTCAAAGGGCTCGTCATCGACAAATACAACGGCACGCTCACGGGGTCCGAAGCGGAGCTCGTCCTGCCCTTGGGCGAAATCGTCCACAAGTTTTCCGGCATCATCGCGGGGCTTGAAATAGGCGGAATAAAGGTGTCCGACCTCGGCGGCGTCCTCGGCACGCTGCTGGGCGCCTCGTGGGAGGACCTGACGGACCCGAATGCCGAAATCGACCTTTCATCCCTTGCAAAATTGAAAATAAACGTGACTTTCGGCGAACGCTTCCCCGAAAAAGTCGCCCTCACTTACATCCTCGGCGACACGGAAGTCTCTCTTTCCGTGCACGACATCGTGCTGACGGAAGGCAGGCGCAACATACTGCCCGACACCCTCGCCGCGGCAAAGGACGGCGGCATCCGCATCTCGGCGGAAAGTATGCTCGGCGGCAAGAAAGTGTACACGGACATCCGCGCCTCGTTCACGACAAAGGACACCGAAGACATCGAACTGATTATGACCGTGGGGTCCGCTCCTGGCAAGGACGACTACATTTACGCGGTCTATGACGGCGACGTCAAAGTCAACCTGACCACGGTGGCGCAGGACGGCACAACCAATCCCAACGCCAATCCTTCCACCCTCGGCGCGTTCAACGTACGCGTGTCCGACAAGTTTATGAGGATTGTCGCCCACGACAACATCGCGGCAATGGAAGACCTGCCCGGGCTGAAATTCTACGCGGCGATAGATTTGGGAGAAGTCATAGCAGGCATAGGCGAACTGCTCGGCGGCACGGAAGCCGTCGCTGCCGAAGGCGGCGAATCCGCCCCCGAAGAAGGCGCGTCCTCTTTCGACCCCGCAATCATAACGAAACTGCTCGGCTGGCTCAACCTCGAAAACGGCATCGGCGTCGACCTCGACCGGAGCTTTATCGATTTCGTCGCGGAACTCGTGCAGGGAGAATCCTATGACCCCGACGCCAACCTCGCGGCGGCGATTGACGGGCTTGTGACCACGCTTGCGGACACGCTCGGCATTTCGCTCGTCGACCCCGAAGCGGCGCGCGAAGACAGCGGACGTTTCGTGCCGTATTACCGCACCCTGAGCTTCGTGAAAGCCATCGCGGGCGACGCGGTTGTGCAGGGGCTCGGACTGGACGCATTCATAGACGCGATGACCCTCTCTCTCGGCGTCGGAGTCGACCTCGAAGACGGCTTCGGGCTTTCTCTGCGCGCAGACCTCTCCACCTCTGCCGAAACCGACGGCGGACAATCCGTCGTGTCCGCGGGAGAAAGCGTGTTCACGGTGAGCTTCTGCGACGCTCCCGACATCCCCGCCGCACACGCGCGTTTCAAACTGACAAGCACCGAAAGCGCAAACGGCGGCTACACGACGACAGTCACGGGCGGCATCCCCGACATCGCAGGCGAAGAGTATTTAAGCCTCTTCCTCTCCGCCAGCGGGACAAGCACGGACGCGCTCGACTTCCTGCTCGGATTTGCCACGCTCGGTCTGCCCGCCGTTTTCTCGTACGGACTGATAGGCTGACCGTCGGGTCCCCGTCAAACGGGGGAAGTCCGTTTTACGGGGCAACATCTGCAAAAACCACTCTCACGAGTGAATAAGGAGGTAAATTATGTTCAAAAAAAGAATGGGACTTCTCGTCTTCGTTCTGCTGCTGTGCACCGTGCTCGGCGCGACGCTGCTCGCGTGCGACGACGACAAACAGCCGTCCGGCTTCGGCGTGACGTTCGAAACCGACGGCGGCACGGCTGTGGCGGCACTCGAAGGCGTGACGGAAGTGGCGGAGTCCCCCGCGACGTCAAAGACGGGCTACACATTTGCGGGCTGGTATCTTTCGGCGGACCTTTCGGGCGAAGCCGTGACATTCCCCCTCGCGGTGACCGCAGACACCACCCTCTATGCAAAGTGGACGGCGAACACCTACACCGTGACTTTTGACTACGGTATGGCACAGGACGGCATAGGCGCGGACGAAAAGGACGTCGCCTTCGGCGCGGCACTCGGAGAACTGCCCGCCCCGACGGCAACAGGCTACACTTTCGCGGGCTGGTATGACGGCGACACGCTCTACACCGCAGACTCCGTTATGCCCGCGGCGGACCTCGACCTCACCGCGGTGTTTGCGGCAAACGAATACACCCTCACCTTCGACACGACGGTGGACGGCATCACGGTGGAAGACGTGACGGTGACATTCGCCGCCGCAGTCCCCGCACTCCCCGTCCCCGAACGCGAAGGATGGACCTTCCTCGGATGGTGGGACGCCGACGGCGACAAATTCGAAGCGGGCGCGACCTACATCACCGTGGGAGACACCGCTCTCACCGCAAGATGGGAACAGATAACTTTCTCCTTCACAGTCGACGTCAATTATGACGGCGGCGCGGACAAGAGCGTGACCGTGCCCTACGGCACCACGATAGGCGAAGCGCTTGACGAAACAGGCGCGGTACTACGCGACGGATACACCCTCGAAGGCTGGTATCTCAATGCGGAATGCACCGAAACCGCAGATAAAAATGCGGAACTGACCGCCGAAACCACCGTTTATGCAAAATGGACGGCGAACACCTATGAACTCACATTTGCAAAATACGTGTTGAGGGAAGGCAGCCCCGTCCTCTTCGAATACGGCGGAGAAGAATATGACTTCACCGTGACGGTCACCTACGGTCAGCCCGTGGGCGAACTGCCCGGAGTCGAAGACGGCGTGTATGTGCCCGCAGGCTTCACCTTCACGGGCTGGGGCTGGGCGGTCACGAGCAACACGGGCGAACAAGGTGAGCCTATCGACGAAACCTATGTCTGGAATTTCACGGACGACACGCGTCTTTCGCTGAAACCGGGCTACGCACGCAACACCTACACCCTCACCCTCGACGCGGGCGAAGGCGCGTTCCAAGGCGGCGAGAGCACCGTCACCCTCGACGCGGAATATTACTCTTCTCTCTCCGCTCTGCTTTCGGGCTACACCCCCGCACAGGAAAACAAAACCTTCGGCGGCTGGGCGTATGACGGCGCCCCCGTGGGCGAGCGCTATCTCTGGACGGAAGACGTCACCCTGACCGCGGTGTGGTACGGCTTGCCGTACACCCTCACCCTCGACCCCGACGGCGGCACGATGCAAGGCGAAGCCGAACGCACGGTCAACGGCGGAGCAGAACTCGGTGCTCTTCCCACTCCCGAAAAAGAAGGATATACCTTTGACGGCTGGTGGGCGGACGAAACCGAATATACGGCGGACTCCTTGATGCCCGACTCCGCTCTCACACTCACGGCAAAATGGGCGGCAAACACTTATACGATAACTTTCTCCTCCGACGGCGGCGGTGAATTCGAAGCCGTCGAAGTGAAATTCGGCGAGACCGTCCCCGCTCTTCCCGTCCCCGAAAAGGAAGGCTCCGTCTTCACCGGCTGGCTGCTCGGCTCCGTGCAGGTCAAAGAAGGCGACACTTACACTTGGGCGTTTGACATAACCCTCGTCGCAGGCTACGAAGGCGAAGTCGCCTACACAGAGGGCATCAATTACGTCTTCGTGCCCGAAGCCGACGGCGTCCCCGCACACTTCAAAGTCGGAAACGGTACGGCGAAAGACGCATATGAAGGAGACACCCTGACACACGTGGTGCTCCGCAGCGAAGTGGAACACACCGACGGTCAGATGTATCCCGTGACGGAGATTGCGAACGCCGCATTCTCCGGCAAAACCGCACTTGTCAGCGTCACTTTGCCCGACACGCTGACGACGATAGGACTGGCTGCGTTTGGACAAACGGGTGTGAAAGAACTTGTCATTCCCGCAAGTGTCGTAACTTTGAACAGAGCATTTATGACTATGATGTCTCTTGAAAAACTTGTTTTCGAGGAAGGCAGTCAGATAACGGCGTTTGTCTTGGCGCAACAGATTGGTAACTGTCGCGCGCTGAAAGAAATACAGCTCCCCTCGAATCTCGAAACATTGACCATTCCGTCAAATACGGCCGCGGCATTCCCCGCACTCAATCACATCTACATCCCTGCGGCGGAAGGACAGAAGTACGTTTCCAATGCGGACGGGACGCAAATCACCGACACCTCCACGGGCACGGTGGTGTGGACTTCTCCCGTCCACACGGAGCAATGACGCTTTTTCGCAAAACCGTTCCGTAACGGTTTTCATATCCCCGCGGCGCGTCACTTCCCCGCGCCGCCTCCCTCCCCCTCTCCTCCCTCGGAGAGGGGGAAAATTTATGCCCCGTAAAACGGGTGAAGCCCGCTTTACGGGGACCCCGAATAAATGCCCCACCGAAAAATCGGAGATTTCTCGGCGGGGGCCCCCGATTTTATTTCGTTCTCTAACAGGGGAATATTGAATCCCCTCCTTCCCTTCGGGTATTCCTCCCCCGTGACGGAACAACTCAAACTCGCCCTGCGCGGCAAAGTGAACTTTGCCGCTTGTCTTACGCTTGGTTGTTCCTTTTACCCCACAAAAAAATCAAAGATTTCCTTGTGGGGACCCCTTTTACATCTCCCAAAATGCGGGACTTACGTTACATTCCTATTGAGAGTTTATTTCTCGCACCCGCATAACCGAGCGGATGACGGCACTCACTAAACGTCGCTCACGGGGCGAGGAAGGCGACTCGCCTCGCACTAAGCCCGTGTCTGTTTAATTATCCGACCAGCTCGCGAGGTCGCAGAGCGCGCCGCGGCGTTCAAGCGGCGGTTGCACCGCCTGTGAACGCTTGGCTGAGCGGCGCGTGACACCCCTCTCCTTTACGGGGCATAAAAAAGCCGTCCATCGGACGGCTTTTGGTGCTTTTTTGCTTATTTGCGCGTTTATGCGGCGGATTCGATGGCTTTAAGCTCTTTTTTGAGCTGTTTGTCGTCTTCCGTGATGTCCACACCCGCGCGCATAAGGTCGAGCATCTGCATTGCGCTCACTTCGGGTTCGGAGACGGAAATCTCGCCGAACTCTCCTATCGTGCCGATTTCGTGTTTGGCGGGGGCGGTGTCGGCTTCCTTGCGGTAGATGACGAACTTCTGCCAGCAGAATTCCAGCACGCCGTTGATGAGCATCGTAATCACTTCGACCACCAGCGCGGGTATGCCGAGGTAGCCGGGCATATAGCTGTTGAACCACAGTTTGAACGGGAAGAACGGAACATAGAACAGGAACGCAAGGAACATTGCCCTCGGCACGTTGCCCGCCGATTTGAAGGTGAATTTCCTGTTGATGGTGAAGTTCCAGACTATGGAAAGGAAGAGCGCGACCGCCGTGGCGACAAACCACAGCAGGGAGTTTTCGGTGATGAACCACACCGTCCTGCCTTCGAGCATCGTCAGAGCCTCGGACAGAATGGTGAACGTAATGAATTCCACAAGCCCTGCGCTTGCCGTGCAGACGGCGTATTTGATAATCTGCACCAGCGTCTTTCGCTTGGCTTTCTTTTCCTCTTTTTCCGCCTCCGCATCCAGATAGTCGAATGCGAGCTGCGTGTCGAAATAGTTGTCTTTGCTCATCGTTTCCCTCCTTGCAATGAAAAGATTATACTACAAAACTTTCCGTGCGAAAAGGGGTAATCCGAAATTTCGTTGATTTGTTAAAGGTCGTCCGCACAATCGGGAAACGGCAGGGATTAGTTTTGCGCGAATATGGCAATGATATGCGCGTGAATACATCCGAAATGCAAAGTTTCATCAAAGACCGCTTCCACAACACGGGCGACCTGCTCCTGCGCGAAATCCCGCACGGGGAGGGCGGCATCCTGTTCTGCTACATCGACAGCCTTTCGGACAAACTGCTCCTCGAACAGGACGTCATCGCGCCCGTGTCGGAGTGCGAAAAGGTGTTCGACGGCAGCGTCAAATCTCAGGACGAAATGCGGGAACTGCTCCTTGCCGTCACCTCTTTCTGTCAGGACGTCACCGTGCTTTCCGTGGAAGACGGAGTGAAGAAAATCGCGGAAGGGGACGTGGGTATGTTTGCGGAAGGGTTCGACTGTTTCTTTATGTTCTCCCTGCGCAAGACGGACAAGCGCTCCGTCGCCGAACCGCCCACCGCCACCGTACTCAAAGGTCCGCGTGAAGGGTTCATCGAGGAAATCAAGACCAACACGGCGATGATACGCCGCAAAATCAAGTCCCCCGACCTCGTGTTCGAGAATATGAGCATAGGAAGATACTCCTCCACCCCCGTCACCGTCGCGTACGTCCACGGCATAGCCGACCCCGTCACCGTACGGAAAATAAAGGCCGCTCTGGAAAAAGCGGACATCGACGGCGTGACGGACAGCGCGTATCTCACCTCCTTCCTCGAAGAGCGCAAACACTCCTTCTTCAAACAGGTCGGCAACACGGAAAAACCCGACGTCGTCGCGGCAAAACTGCTGGAAGGCAGGGTCGCGGTTATTGTGGACGGCTCCCCCATCGTGCTCACCCTGCCCTTCGTGCTTATGGAGGATATGCAGGACGGCTACGACTACTATTCGGGGGACTGGCGCGCCACCTTCGCGCGCATATTCCGCTTTCTGGGCGCGGCGCTCACCGTGCTGCTGCCCGCTGCTTACGTCGCGCTGCAAAGCTATCATTATCACCTGCTGCCGATAGAATTTCTGGTGACGCTCGTGGGAGCGACGTCCACCATCCCCTTCCCGCCCGCGGTGGAAATGCTCTTCGTCCTGCTCCTCTTCGAAATCCTCAACGAAGCGTCGATGCGTATGCCGCGCTACCTCAGTGTGTCGCTGTCCATAGTGGGTGCGATAGTGCTGGGCGACACCGCCGTCAAAGCGGGGTTGATTTCCTCGCCTGCCGTGCTCGTGACCGCGCTGTCTTCGATAGGCATATTCTGCGTGCCCGACCAGGTCGGCTCGCTGTCCATCCTCCGCATAATCTTTCTGTGCGCAAGCGCGGTGCTGGGGCTGTTCGGCATAATCGCGGTGCTCGTGGTGACGGTGGGCTATCTCGCCACGATGCAGAACTACGGCGCGCCGTACTTTGCGCCGTATGCGCCGAGAATTGTCGGCGACCTCAAAGACGGGGTGTTCAAAGCCTCCGCGGACGATATGACGACGCGCCCTCTCTCCTTCCCCAACAGAAACAGAACTCGACTCAAAAAGGAGGATGACAAGTGAAAAACGCCGCTTCAACTTCGCTTTCGGTCGACAAGACCGCGTCGCCGTCCGTTTCGTCATCGTCGGAGGCGGCGCCCCTTTCCGCCGCGAACGTCATTTACAATTCGCAGGCGGCGAACCTCGTTTTCGCCTGCGGCATAGTCTTCAAGGTTTCCTCTCTCCCCGGCCTCGTCTACTCCGAAATGATGAGCGACACCCTGTGGCTGTATATCTTTATGGTGTGCCTGGACGCGCTCTGCCTTGCCGCCGCGTTCTTCTTTGCGAAAAGCGGCGCGGATGCGGTGCTCACCGAAAGAAACAACGCCGCATACCGCGCCGTATGTCTGCTGCTGTCGGGATATATCACGCTCAAAGGTTTTATCTATTTCGTCTACACCGAAATATTTCTTATGGTGGACCTCTTCGTCGGAGTCGCGCCCTACATCGTGGTCATCGTGCTTGCCCTGCCCGTCGTTTATCTCGGCTGCAAGGGCGTCCGCGGAATCGCGCGCTGTGCGGAACTGCTCGCGCCCTTCCTTCTCGCCATAATCGTGCTCAACCTCGCATTCCTGGAAACAGACCTCGACGCGGGCAGAAATCTGCCCCTTTACGCAATGCCGACGGAGGAATTTTTCAGACGGGGGCTTCGCTTCGGGCTTTGGCTTGGCGACTTCTTCCCCCTGCTCTTCGTCGCGGTGAAAAACAAGAAATTTCCGTATATTGCCGTCGGCGCGGGAATATCCTACTCCCTCGTGATAATCGTCGCCCTGCTTGCCGTGGCAATGTACGGCGGCGCTCTGCCGTACGTCTACAATATGCTCATCCGCATCGCGGGGTTCAACCAGCTTTCGCTGGAAATCGGCAGGCTGGAATGGGCGGCGCTCCTTGTGGTCATCGTTATGGCGGTGCTCGGACTCTCCCTGCAAATGTGGGGCGCCGCCGAAAGCTGCCGCCGCGCGACGGGCACGCCCGTCCCCGCACGGCTGATTTTCGCCGCCGCAGTCATCGTCATCCCTCTTGCCGTCCCGACGGCGCAGGACGTCGTCGCCTTTTCGATGACGGATTTCGGATACGTTATGCTGGGACTGTCGCTGTTCTTCGCCGCGGCGTTCACGGTCTTTGCGTTGTATGCGCGGCGAAGCCGTGCCGTCCGTGAGAAACTCGGCGAACCGTCACCCGCTCCCGCCGCCGCGGCGGAACGCGCGGACGTATCCCCCGCGGCAGAGGAAGAAGACACGGACGCTGCCGCAAAGGAGGCGCTCCGTGAGTAAGGCAAGCCACGCCGTCGCAGTCAGACTGCGGGACAGATTTTTCCGTACGAAATGGCTGGTGGTGCTTGTCGCCGTGGTCGCGCTGATATTTTTCGGACGCACTTCCGACAACAAAGCCCTTACGCAATCCGCACTCGTCATCGGACTGGGCATAGAGCGGACGGAAAGCGCGTTCAACGTGTCAACGCTTTCGGTCATAGTGTCGGGCGGAAGCGGCGGAGACAACCAACAGAACTACGCCGTTTACAGCGCGGAAGGCGCGACGATTTCGGAAGGGCTTGACCACATTTCGCAAAAAATGGGGCTTATCGTGTCGCTTTCGCATTGTAATGTCGTTGTTTTGTCACCGAGCGTCTTCGACACTGACCACGCGCTCCTTTTCGACCCGCTCATCTCCGCATACTCTCTTCCCGAACAGGCGGCGGTGACTTCCACCGGACAGCCGCCGTCGGACATCCTTGCCGCACGGGTGGGGACAACGGTCGCTTCCACATATTTCGTGCAGGCGTCTCTCTTGCAAAATCTCGGCGGCGACGGAATCGCTCTCGTGACCGTGAAGGATTTCCTCGCGAATTCCCTCTCCCGCAGCGCAAGCGTCAACATCCCTTTGATTGATATGAAAGAGATGGAACATCAGCCCGAGTCGCAGCAGGGAGAAAGCCAAGGAAATTACGAATTGTTTATGAACCGCAATCTCGTCGTGCACGACGGGGATTACTTCGTGCTCGAAGAGGACCTGGCGCAGGTGACGACTATGCTTGTCAGAAAAAACGACGTGCTGGGGCGTCTGAGCGTCACCCTGTCGGGCGGCGAAGCGGTGGAGTTCAGGGTGCTGGACGTTTCCCCGAAGACGGAAGCGGACGGAATGAACGTGACCGCGTCGCTCGAAGTGTCCGTCTCCTTCCTCGAAGCGCAGAACACTTCGGGCGGAAAAATAACCCCGGCGGACGACCTCGTGAAACGCGCCGCGGAACAGGCGGCAAACGACTTGCGGAAAAGGCTTTACGAATGTCACGCGCTGTCGCTGGAAAAGGACGCGGATTTTTTGCAGCTGCAAAACGCGGTCTACAAAAAGGCGGGCTACACCCTCCCCGAAAACTGCCTCGGCGACATCGGCTTCTCCTGTTCCGTTTCCGTGACCGTGAAAGAGGCGGGCTGACGGGCGCGGGCGATTTTTGTCCCGCGCCCTGCGCCCCGTAACGGACGGAGGGAAGGCGGAATATTATGGAGGGGAGGAAATTATGGACGTTTTGCTGCCCTCCGAAGAGGTGATGGAAAAGATGGCAAAAGAATACGCCCGCGCCCTGTCCGACACGGGCGGCAAAGCACTTTCGCTGGACGCCGCCGACGGAGCAGACTCTCCTCGACACGGCGGAGACCGTGCCTGTCCGGGGTTTTTACTGCTTTACTTTGCCTTCGCTTTGGGGTATAATTCCGGGTATGGAAATGCGCTTGCTGACGCCGACGGAAATCTGGGAAGGCTTCAATCCCGTCAAGGACGGGACGGAGACTTCGATTATTTCTTCCCGAGAAAATGACAACATCGTCACGACGGAAGTCTTTTTCACGTCCGAAAAGACCGCAAGCGGCAGAGTGCGGGTCTATGCGAAGATAAGTTACGACGCGCGCTGGCGCGACGCGCGCCCCGCGCTTCTCCTTCTCCCCTCTCACGACGAAAGCAGAAAATTCGACGACATCACCTCATCCCTCGTCAAGGCGGGTTATGTGGTGTGCCTTTGCGATTATCTGGGCAGACCGCGTGAGAACGACGCGCCTCACACCACTTACCCCGAAGAGTACGCTTACGCGCAGGCTCCCGAATGCTTTTCGCACCTCTACCACATCACGACCACCGGACGCGAAACCCCGTGGTTCCAATGGGCGAAGGTCGCTCGGCGCGCGATTACGATGATTTCGGAGATGAAATACGTCGACGCGGCGCGCATCGGGCTTATGGGCGTCGACATAGGCGCGCAGATTGCGTGGCAGACGGCGGGAATGGACGGCAGAGTGCGCGCGCTCGTGCCCATCAACGGCGGCGGCTACCTCTGGCGCAGGAACACTCCCCGCTTCCCCGGCGGCGACAACGAACTGCCATCCGACGACGAGGAACGCGCATATTCGGCGGGCGTCGGCGCGGAAACTTATGCGAAGTTCGTGTCCTGCCCCACTTATTTCATCGTGTCGTCCAACTCCGCGCACACGGACGTGGACAGAGCGGGAGACATCCTCGCGCTCGTTCCCGCAAAGGCGAAAGTCCTGCTCATAGTGCGCGGCTCCGCGTCGCAGATAAGCGTGTCGGCATTCGACAGCCTTATCATCTGGCTGCGCAGGAATTTCGCACACGACAGCGCGCCCGTGGGTATGCCGGAAGTTTTCTTCCGCACGGACGAAAACAATCTGTATCTCCATCTGAAATGCAAGGACGACGCGGAAGAGATAAAGGCGTTCCGTTCGGCGGGAGAACCCGTGTCTTTCGCGCGCAACTGGTCCCCTCTTTCCGAACCGCAGACGGTCGGCAGCGGCGAATACGTCTACCGCGTGCCCGTCGGCGACCCTGCCGAACTCGTCGTGGCTTTCGCTACGGTGAAAAACAAGGACGGCGTGTATTCCAGCTCCCGCGTGGCGGGCATAATCCCCTCCGCCGCAGGCGTGAAAGCGGGTGCGGGACGCGGCGCCGCCGCAAGGTCGCGCGTCATTTATTCGGGCGATATGGGCACGGGGCTTTTCTGGGTGACCACAGACGACTTCTTCCTCGACGAGTCCGTTCTCTCCGCCCAAAAAGGTCCGTTCGGCATAACGGGAGTGGGCACGAAAAAGGGCACGCTGGTGCTCTGCCGCACTTCGCACGAGCCGTTCTCCTGCGACAAAAACGCCGTGCTTCAAATGGACATATTCAGCGAAAAAGCAAAGACGGTGACTTTCACCTTCGTTTCCTATCCCGACATCACGCGCTATTCCTGCCGCGTGAAACTCGCGGGCGGCGACTTCTGGCAGAAAATCAAACTTTCCGCCTCCGACTGCAAGAGCGAAGAAGGCAGGACTCTCTCCCGTTTCGAATTCTGCAAACAGCTGCTCATATCCGACGCAGAAGACGTGCTGTTCAACAATCTCGTGTGGATTTGACGTCCGCGCGCATATAGTGGTGCTATGGACGAAAAGGAATTTCTCGACCCCACTCCCTCGGAACCGCAGAAAAAAAAGCGCCTTTTTGCGGCGCTCGTTTCCGTCGTCGTAGTGCTCGCGCTCGCGGTCACCTGCGCTCTTCTTCTGCGCGAATACGTCTTCACGTCCTTCATCGTCAACGGGGCGAGTATGTCCCCCACCCTCAACGGCGGCGACGGCGACATTCCCGACGACGGCGACAAGCTCATCCTCAACCGCATAGCCGACATAGACCGCGGCGACATAATCGTGTTCACATACGATTGGGGAAGCGCCGAAAGCAATCCGCACGCGCTCGTCAAACGCGTGATAGGACTCCCCGGCGACACCGTCGAAATCCGCGGCGGCGTGCTTTACCTCAACGGCGAACCGCAACGCGAAGACTATATCGCGGAAGAGATGAACTCTCTTTACGACGGGTTTTCCGTCACGGTCCCCGACGGATATTATTTCGTGATGGGCGACAACCGCAACAACAGCTCAGACAGCCGCGACATAGGCTGCGTCCCGCAGGAAAAAATCATCGGGAAATGCTTCCTCATCGTCCGCACGGACGGCTCGCTCGACATCCCGTAAACAAAACATAACGACAAATCAGGCGTTTTATTTCGCGCGTTTTGCATTGTAAAGCACGCGTTTTGCTCTTTTTCGAAATTTCCGAAAGCGTCGGGTCGGCTCTTTCCGCCGCTGCGGCAAAAAGAAACGCCGCCCTTTCGGACGGCGTGTATTCCGTTGTCTGCGGCGCGGTGCGCCTGCTTTCCGTCAATGTTCACGACGGCTTCCGTGCCGTACGCACGCAGTCGCGGCGTCGGACTCAGCGGTCGCGGCGGGGAGCACGGTAAAACCACTTCATATGCTTTTCCCAAGTGTGGCAGATGTTCGGGTCGAAGTTGCGCGGAATGTTTTTTGCGACACGGTATGCGTGCAGACTCTTTTGCAGCATATTGTTCACCTTGATGAGAATGCGCAGTCTGTTGAATTCCGTTATGCTCAGTTTCCGGAAGGCTTCTTTGACGCCGACACGCAGCATCTTGCCGGACGCAAGGCATCCTATCTCGTCGTTGGTGAGCAGGTCGGAGCCGAGCATCCAGTCCAGCGTGGCGTCGGGGAAATTCAACACGCCGCGTTTGAGGATGTCGACGGCGCAGTGCTCCGCCCCGAATTCGCGGAAGACCTTGACCTGATATTTCCAGAGCCGCGAGGTCTTGAAGAGGTCTTCCTTTTTGACCCCTTTGGACATATTGTCGCCAATCGTTTCGGCAAGGAGCTGTCCCGCAAGCATACTCGACGCAATGCCGCTGCCGAGCATAGGGATGGTCATATACGCGCTGTCGCCGACTGCGGCATAGCCGTTGGCAACCATACGGGTCGCGGGATAGCGCACGGGAATGACGCAGATTTCGCCGCCCCTGACCACTTTTTCGCCGATGGTGGGATTGGTCTTGCGCAGGTCTTCGAGCGCGCGCTCCAAATCGTATGACGACAGCTTCCCTATCCTGCCGACGAGCACGTTGACGAGAGAGGGGTCGTTGTCCTGTATCACCCACGAAATGCCGGGCTCTCCCATATGTTTGAGATAAACTTTGTTGGTATATTTGGGTGCGGGCGCGTCGGTGTTTTTCTCGTAAAACGCGCGGTACGCCACAAAGACTTCGTCCTCGCGGTGCTGGGTGACGCCGAACTCGACGGGAAGGTCTTTTTTGAGGGCGGAATTCGCGCCGAGGCTGTCAATGACGAGGTCCGCGCGCGCTTCCTTGCCGTCCACAACCACGCCGACCACGGTGCCCTTTTCGACAACGGGTCTTTCAACCTTTGCGCCGAACACGAATTTCGCGCCCGCGGAAGCTCTTTCGTAAAGCATACGGTTGAGCGCGCGGCGTTCGACGGAAAAATCCGCGTTGTTTTCGTCCTGCCTGAACTCGCGCACCACCACGCCGTGCGGCGAAACGAAAGTCCAGCTCTTTTTCTTGAAACTGCCGGCGGGCATTTCCAGCCCCAGTCTGCGGAATATGCGGGGATTGACGTCGTCGTGCCAATCGTAACGCATTTCGTCCAAAGAGGGAGACTGCTCGTACACCGTGACTTCGAATCCGAGCTTTGCCAGCCTTTCGGCGGCAATCATTCCTCCCATTCCGGCTCCTGCGACAATGATTTTCATAACACCTCTCCGTGCGACGCTCTCCGCCCGCCCCGCGGCACACGGCCGCGGAGTCGGCGTCGGAGCAAGCATACGAACTCCCTTCCGTTATGCGCGCACTCACGTTTTATATAGTTATTTTATAACATAACGCGCCCGATAGCAACAAAAATTTCCTTGCCGCGCCGCCAAAACACCGCCTTTCCGTTCAATCCGCGGGTATAGCGCGGAGGAAAAGCGGAAATAATCCGGATATGTTTCCGCTTGAACGTCAGTTGGTCGTAGTATGTTTCGGCACGCCCGCCATCGCGGGCGACTCACTCGGTCCCGAAGTGGGCACCATTCTGCGCGAGGACAAGAACTTCCCCGCCTTTGTGTACGGCACTCTCGACCGCCCCGTCACGGGCAGGAATATGAACGAGTGGATATCCTTCGTCCGCGAAACGCACAAGGGCGCCGTTCTGCTTGCCGTGGACGCCTGCCTCGGCGAAGCGTCCAATCTCGGACGCATTTCCGTGCGCTCCGACGGAGTGTGTCCCGCGGCGGTCGGGGGAAAGAAAAACCGCTTCGGCGACGTGGGAATCATTGCCGTCGTCGGGGACAAATCGGGCGACGCTCTGACCGAACTTATGCAGGCAAACGCGGTTTATGTGTCGGAACTTGCACATAAAGTCGCCGATTTGATAAAATCCGCCGTGGGCGGGCTGAAATTCGCGTCCGCCGTTTTTTAATTTTGCTTTAACTCCCGCACGCTAACATTTTCGAAAAAGCGGAGGTTGTACACGGCGCCGCGCGCCTTTTTGCCTGTCGGCATTGACTTTTTCGCTTTTAGTTTCTATAATATAGTGCATATTATTAAAGTCGGACCCGCCTGCGCGGCTGCTCCGACGTGCCCGTCGCGGGCTTGCGGCGGGCGGGAGGTAAAATGAAACCATCGACCAGACGTACGATAATCATCGTTTCCGTAATCGTGCTGATTCTGCTTGCGATTATACTCGCCGTCAGCCTCACGGGACCGAACGAAATAGCGTGGTCGGATTTCGAACGGCTCTACAAAGGGCAGATAACCGACGGGGGCAATGTGCTTCACATAGACGCGATATCCGTGTCGGGTTCTTACCGTGTCGACATCCGCATCGCGGGTGAAAATTCCTATTCTTATTACTGCTACATCCCCGGCCGCACGACCCTGCTTGACGAGCTTGCCAGATGGGAAGCGGAAATGGGAGAGGGTTGGACTGCGCCCGACATCACCGTCGCATTCAACGACCCGTCCAGCTCCTCTCTGCTCTCTTCGCTGCTGGTGCCGATTATTATGATTGTGCTGCTTGCCATTGTGTTCTTCATCATAATGCGCAAGACCAACGGCGCCAACAACAAGGCTCTCAACTTCGGCAAGACCAAGGCGTCGCAGGTGCGCGACAGCAAGGTGCGTTTTTCCGACGTGGCGGGCGCGGAAGAGGAAAAACAGGAATTGCAGGAAATCGTCGACTTCCTGAAAGACCCCAAGAAATTCACCGCGATAGGCGCGCGCATTCCCAAGGGCGTGCTGCTCGTAGGCCCTCCCGGCACAGGCAAAACGCTGTTTGCGAAAGCTGTCGCGGGAGAGGCGAACGTGCCTTTCTTCTCCATCAGCGGCTCGGACTTCGTCGAGATGTTCGTCGGTGTGGGCGCGTCGCGCGTCCGCGACCTCTTCGACCAGGCGAAGCACAGTATGCCCTGCATCATCTTCATCGACGAAATCGACGCCGTCGGACGCCAGCGCGGCGCGGGGCTGGGCGGCGGCAACGACGAGCGCGAGCAGACGCTCAACCAGCTGCTCGTCCAGATGGACGGCTTCGAGTCCAACGACAGCATCATCGTTATGGCGGCGACCAACCGCGCGGACATCCTCGACCCCGCGCTTATGCGTCCGGGCAGGTTTGACAGACAGATATACGTCAACATCCCCGACGTGAAAGGCAGGGAGGAGATTTTCAAGGTGCACAGCCGCAACAAGCCGCTTGCGCCGACGGTCAATTTCAAGAGCCTCGCAAGGCTGACTTCCGGCTTCACGGGAGCGGACATCGAAAACCTGCTCAACGAAGCGGCAATCCTCGCCGCGCGCGCAAACCGCAAGCTCATCACGATGGAAGACATCTCCGAGGCGATAAACAAGGTCATCGCGGGCCCCGCCAAAAAGAGCCGCGTGGTGACGGAGCGCGACAAACGCATCACCGCATACCACGAGTCGGGACACGCCATCATCGCCAAGCTTTCCAAAAACTGCGACAACGTGCACGAGGTGAGCATCATCCCCCGCGGTCAGGCGGCGGGCTACACCATCACTCTGCCCGAAAACGACGACAATCATTTCACCAAACAGAAGCTGCTTGACCAGATTGCAATGATGCTGGGCGGCAGAGCGGCGGAAGAGATTGTCATAAAAGACGTTTCCGCGGGCGCGTCCAACGACATCCAGCGCGCGAGCAAGATAGCGCGCAAAATGGTGACGGAATGGGGTATGTCCGACGCGATAGGCAATATGTACCTCGGCGCGTCGGAAGAGGTTTTCCTCGGCCGCGACTATCAGACGCAGCTCAATTACAGCGACGAAATGGCGGCGAAAATCGACGCGGAAGTCAAAGCCATCATCGACACGCAGTATCAAAAGGCCCTGTCCATCCTGCGCGAAAACCGCTCGGTTATGGACAAGATGGTCAAGATGCTTTACGAAAAGGAAACCATTTACGCGGAAGAGATTGACTCTCTCTTCCGCGACGACGAAGCGCCCGCAGAGGGCGGCGAACCTGCTAAAACAGACGCTTCCGCCACGGAAAACGGCGGCACGGCGGACACTTCCGCACCCGACGGGGTCACGGCGGCAAACGCCGCGCCCGACGCCGACGGCACCGCTGCCGCAGAGGACGGCAACGCTCCGAAGACGGACGGGGAATAATCACGATAAGGCGGCGGGGGTGACTTTCTCCCCCGCCCGCTCATAGGTTGTCATATATGGGAGAACAGGGAGAAACCAAAAGACACATTCCCACATTGGGAGAAATCCGCGAAGCCAAGCGCGCGGACCTGCACGCGGTGATGGACAAGGACCCCGCCGCGACTTCGGAATGGTCCGTGAAGCACACTTACGCGGGATATAAGGCGCTTTCCGCCTACCGCATTGCCAACAGACTTTATCTCAAAGGTTTCGTTACGCTGGCAAAACTCGTCGCGGACCGCGCCCGCAGAAAGACGGGCGTCGAGATACACCCCGCGGCAAAACTCGGCAAAGGCATAATGATTGACCACGGCAGCGGCGTCGTGATAGGCGAAACGGCGGAAGTGGGCGACGGGTGCGTGCTCTATCAGGGCGTGACGCTCGGCGGAACGGGCAAGGACACGGGCAAACGCCACCCCACCCTCGAAAACGACGTTATGGTGAGCGCGGGCGCGAAAGTGCTCGGTCCGCTCACCGTGGGAGCGCACTCGAAGATTGGCGCGGGGAGCGTTGTGCTCAAAGACGTGCCGCCCTACTCCACCGTCGTCGGCGTGCCGGGACGCGTGGTCAAACAGGACGGAAGAAGGGTCGCGGATATGGACCAGGTGCTGCTGCCCGACCCCATACACGCGGAATTTCAGCGCATAAACAGAAGATTGCAGGAGCTCGAACGCGCGGCGGGAATGGCTGACGGAGCGACGGGCGCGGGAGAGCCCGAAAGCGCGGTGGAGATTGCCGCCGTGAAAGAATTCGAGGGCTCGGGCGAGGATTGACCAATGAAAATCTACAACACTCTGACCAAAAGAAAGGAGGACTTTGTCCCTATCGAGGGCAACAAGGTCCGTATGTACGCCTGCGGCATAACGGTGTCGGGCGACGCTCACATAGGGCACGCCTATCAGGCGCTCATATACGACGTGATACGCAAATATCTGCAAAAGAAAGGCTATGACGTGACGTATGCGCGCAACTATACGGACGTGGACGACAAAATCATAGCGCGCTCGCACGAAACGGGCATCCCCGCTGACGAATACGCGGAGATGATGATAAAGAAAATCGACACCGAAATGCGCGCGCTGCAAGTGGACGACCCCGACGTGTGGCTGAGGGCGACCTGCGCGATGCAGGACATCGAAAACTTCATCGCCCGCCTGATTGACAAGGGACACGCCTACGCGACGCCCGAAGGCGACGTTTATTTCGCCGTGGACTCCTTCCCCGGATACGGCAAACTTTCGGGGCGCAACCTCGAAGACGCGAGGGAGAGCGTGCGCATAGAAAACGAGGAAAACAAGCGCAATCCGCTCGATTTCGCGCTGTGGAAGTCCGCAAAGCCGGGCGAGCCTTTCTGGCACTCCCCGTGGGGGGACGGCAGACCGGGCTGGCACATCGAATGCTCCGCGATGAATATGCAGGCATTCGGCGAACAGATTGACATCCACGGCGGCGGCCGCGACCTCATCTTCCCCCATCACGAGAACGAAATCGCGCAGACGGAAGCGCTGACGGGCAAACGCTTCGCCAAATATTGGATACACAACGGGCTCATCAAAGTGAACGGGCAGAAAATGAGCAAATCGCTGGGCAACAGCCTCCTGCTTGCGGACCTGCTTGCGGAATACTCCCCCGAAACGATAAAATTCGCCCTGCTGCAAACCAACTACCGCGGCGACATCAACGTGACGGACAGTCTCTTCCCCGAAGCGGAAAAACATCTTTACGGATTTTATAAGGTTATGGCGGACGCGAAGCGCGCGGGTGCCGCGCTTGACGGAACGGACACCGCGCTCGACGCGGAATTCGACGCAGCGATGGACGACGACTTCAACACCGCGAAAGCGCTTGCCGACCTCTTCGGCATATTCAAACGCGCGGCGGCAATGCTGCGCGAAGGCGACGCCGCAGGCGCGAACAATCTGCTGGGTCAGGTGAAAAAGACGTACGGGCTGCTCGGACTGTTCCGCTCCGAACCGGAAGACTTCATCGCCCGCTGCGACGCGAAACACCGCTCTTCCGTGCCCGAAGACATTGCGGAACTCGTCAAAAAACGCGCGGAAGCGAAAGCGGCAAAGGACTGGGCGACGGCGGACGCAATCCGCGCCGAAATCACGGCAAAAGGCTGGTCCGTCAAGGACACCAAGGACGGCGCGGTGGTTGAAAAACTCTGACGGGCGAAAATTCGCCCTCCGGCGCGTTTGACCAAAAAATAAGGTTAATTTAGCAAAAACCGACGTTTATCGTCGGTTTTTGTCATTTCACCCGTTTTTCTTTCCGCCGAGCGCAGGGCCGCCGCGCTGAAAAGCAGCCGGTTTCGCCGCCTTTGCTCCGTCCGCGCGCACCGCGTCTTTTCTCAAAACCCGCGCGGCTTCCGCCCCGCAAAATTCCGCCGAAAGAAATTTCGCGGCGCTCTTTACCATTAACTTACATCTTTTTGCCCGACTGCGGGTTTGCACTCGCGCGTATGATGTGATATATTATAGTGTGATAAAAAGTCAAAGAGGGCAACTATGTTTTTAAGCGGCATTATTTCCGCGGCAAGCTGGTATGCCGACGTCGCGCTGGCGGCGCTGCTCCTGCTCTTCCTGCTCGCGGGCATAATCAAAGGCTTTGCCAAGTCCACGAAAGGCTTCTTCGTGTTCGTTTTCGTCGTGTGCGTTTCCCTGCTGCTGACGGGGGTCACGCAGGACGCGGTGTACGACAGCGCGCTGGGCACGTCCATTCACGACGGCATCGCGTCCGCTTCCGAGGACTGGGGCGTGGCGTTCAACTCTCCCGTCACGGTGAACGGCGACGGCGCGTACTGCATCGCGGTGGACGGAGCGGAAGTTCCCCTTTCGGGCGGCGACTTCGGCTTCAAGGGCACGTTTGCCAACTTCGTGGCGGAGCAGTTCCGCGTCGAGGAGGGCGAAACCGTCGCCGGCGCGGCGGTGGCAAGCATTACGGGCGTATGCGTGGCGGCGATAATGTTCCTCGTGTACGTCATAGGCATCACGCTCATATTCTTTGTGATACGCCGCCTCGTCGCGCCTATGGCAAAGGCTACTCTGCCCGGCGTAAGGTTTGTCGACAAACTGCTCGGAGCGGTGTTCAGCCTGCTCATAGGGCTTGTTTTCGTGTGGATAATTTTCGCAATCATTGCCGCAATAGGCGACAACGCCGCGGCGGCAAACGACTATCTCGCGAACTCCGCGTTTGCGGGAATTCTTTACAACCACAACCCCGTTTCGACCCTGTTCTCGCGGATTTTCGGGTCCTGACTCCGGAGGTAGAAAGTGAAAGCGCTAAATTTCGTTATCGGTATGATAGTGGGTATGGTCCTGCTCGTAGTCGCCGTCGTCGGCGTGATTTTCGCCGCGGGCAGTCTCGTCAGCGTCGGTCAGCTTGAAAACACGATGGGCACGGACATTTTCGACGACGAAAACGACGTCAACGAAATGACCGTGCTCGAACTCGTTCAGGCGCTCGTCGGCGACCTGCAAAATCTCGACGGACTGACCATAAACAAACTCCGTCAGGATTACGGTCTGAAAATCCCCGAGGAAATCAGCGGCATTGACATTTCCGTGCTGTTCGACTACCCCGTGAAGGAAGTGCCCGACCATCTCGGCGACGTCGTCAACAATATGACGCTGCGCGACGTGGGCGAATTCCTGGAAATGGATTTCGGAAGCTACGAACTTCCCATCATCGACGAAAACCTCGACAACAACGTCAACGTCGCACTGGACAACATACTGAGCTCCATAGACGACGAAAATATGACCGTCTACTCCATCGGGCAGGACTTCGGGCTTTCCCTCGGAGAAAACAACCTCATCACGACCCTGCGCCATACGCCTCTCAATGCGTTTGCGGACGTGATGGACAATCTCCCCGTGGGCGTGGTGACGGACGCGGACAGCGACCTCTTCCTCCCGCAGGGCGAAAACGCGCTGTACGTCGGCGCGGACCGCTACGAAGAAGTTTCCGCGGACGAACTTTCGTCTTCCGCCGTAACGGACGGGGCGGAAACGTATATCGCGGGAGCGGACGACAATGGGCTCGTCTACCGCGAGCTGCGCTATGTCGCAAACGGCGACGGGACCTATTCCGTCGACAATTCCTGCTACTCTTCCTCTTTCGACGCGGCGGCAAACGACAAGACGTTCTACCGTCACATCGTTTACGAAGCCTACGACGCGGACGCCGTCTACGGCGAAGGCACGGAATTTTTCGCAGAGGCTTACCTCAACTGCTTTGTGTCCGACGGCGAAGGCGGCTTCGTGCTTGCGTCCGACGGAATGTTCTCTCTTGCGGAAATCTACACGGACGAAGGGCTTTCCGTCACCCTGAACGACGCGGTGCTTTCGGGCGCCGTCACGGTGTCGGAGGGCAAAATCGACCTCTCTACCCTGCCGCTTTACGTCGCGGAAACGGCGGATGACGGCAGTGTGCACGGTGTGCCCGCGGCAGACTACGGTCTTGCAGACGGAACCGTGCCCGCGGACGACTCCCGCCTCGACGACAGATATGAAGGATGGGTGCGTGTGCACGTCGGCACGGCGGACCCCGCAATGCAGGTAATCGCGGGCGAAACGATATCCTCCGTTTCGGGCGCGACCGACAAAATCACCGCTCTCAAACTCGGCGAGGTGCTCGACATCGACGAAAACAGCGCAAAGATTTTGCAGACGCTCAAAGACACCCCCATCAAGGAAATGAGCGAAGCGCTCGACACCGTCACCCTCTCCGACGCGACGGACATCGTGATGAGCACATACACGGAAGCCGAATACGGTTCGTACGTTCTGGTGACCTCCGAAACGGGCGGCACTTACTACACTCTCTACAACCCGTCCGACCCGTTGCACGCGGGGCTGACGCGGTATGAACGCACCTCCGTCGACGGAGAGTCCTCCGCCGCTCTTCAAAGGCTCGCCGACGTGGCAATCCCCGACATCTCCGCCGCCTTCTCCGATATGGTGCTGGGCGACGCGCTGAATGTCGAGACGGACACCTTTGTCCCCGTCGCGGAAAGCAGCCTTACGGAAGGCGAAACCTATTACGTCTTCAACGCCGAATTCGGCTATCCCGAACGCGTGGTGTATCACGACGCAGATTACACGGGCGAGCTTCCCGACTTCTATGAGCGCACCTATGAAGGCGAAGGCAACGCGGTGCTCAAACAGCTTGCCTATGTCAATATCGACGACGTGTCCCTCGCTATGGACGAAATCATTCAGAATACTCTGCTCGCCGACATCATAGACGTCGTGGAGTATTCGGTCGTCCGTGAAGACGCAGACGGCGACAGCTGGCTGATAAGCAGCGACCCCGCCTATACGGAAACCGAGGACGGCGTCAGCACTTATTACACCTATGTCTACGACGGCAGCGGCAGCTTCTATCTCTCCGACGTGCTCTTCCTGTCCGCGACGGGCAGCCAGCTCACGGGCGGAACGGAACTGACCTTCGGCTACAAGCAGTATACAGAAGACGACCCGGCCGCAACCGTTGGCGATTTTGTCGCCGAACACGGTGCAAACATTTATTTCCGCAACGACAAAGGCGGATACGAAGCGAACCCGGCTCTTGTCGCCTACTACGTCGCAAACGATAATCTCGCCGCGCTGAAAGCCGCGTACTACCGCACGCAGGACGCGGACGCGAGCGACCGGGTCACCGTAACCGTATACGACAACGTCGCGGGTCTGACCGACGGCAGCGGTCTTTACGTCATAAGCAACGGGGCGTTTAACCTGAGCGATGGACAGATAACCGCGTCCTTCGGCTCGTATGTGCCCTATGACCCCGCCGACCCGACGCATTGGGGCGAAGAGCTTTACTTCAAATACACCGACGGCTATTATCCCGCCTCCTCCGACGAGGCGCTCGCGGGCGAAATGAGATATTCCTTCTCTTTCGACAGCGGAATGTTCTCCCCCGACGAAAACGGCGAGTACATAAAACTCTCTCCCCGAACGGAAGAAAACAGAGAAGAAACCCTCTACTACTTCTCGTCCTTAGACGCAGGATATAAGGAAGGCTACACCCGCTACTCCAAGCGCGAATGCGACGTCATATTTATGGAAAACGAAAACGGAGGCTGGGTGAACTTCGGCGGAGAGTACGTCGAATACGACGCGGCGAACGGCGACCACGAAGGGCTCGCGCGCTATGACAGAGTCATGGGCTACATCGGCAACGACGCCGCCAACACGGGCGGTACGGGGCTTGACCCCCTCTCGGACGTACGCGTCTCCGTCGTCGAGGAAAAGAGCCCGACAATTCTGCTCTCCCTTCTCGACAGGCAGATAACCGTCGGCGGGATGAACGACGCCGTGAACACGCTGACCCTCGAAGAGCTGATGGAGATTGAGGAAGGCTCGGTGTTCGACGACCCCCTCCTCCGCGGCTCCACCATCGAAGACCTGTCCGCCAACGTATCCGCAATGTTCACGGAAATGACCATCGGCGAACTGCTCGTCTACTCCAACATCTCCGTGTCTTCCGAGATATCCTACATCCTGCAAGACGTGATGCTCGCCGACTTCTTCGGCGCGCTGGAATACGACGCGACAAGCGGCACGATTGTCGTCAATATGGAAAGGCTGTTCGGGATTGTCTAATCATCCGCACCGCCTTGACCAAAACGCCGTTTTGACGCGAAAGCGGTTTTCAAAACAAAAAAAACGCCGGTTTATCCGGCGTTTTTACAACATTTCTCTTTTCAGAGGTCAGAGCGCGCCCTCGACCGCGACCGCTATCGCAAAGCATATCCACAGCAGAACGATGAACGCTCCCTCCGCGGGAATGGCGAGCTTTGTGTACGGGCAGCCCCACGCCTTGTCCACGAACGTAAACGCGAAACGGGTGAAGAACACCGTGTTGGCAAACACCAGTCCGCCCACCAGCGAATAAAACGGTTCGCCGAACACAAACGCCAGCAGAACGAGGAACAGCCCCAGCGCAAACGATATCCCGCCGTAGTAGACGCGGATTTCCGTCTTTCCCGCATTGTCCACGGGCTGGACGGAATACTGTTTGCCGAACTTTTCGGGCTTTGAAAGAAACACGACCGCCGTACAGAAGAAATAGACCGCAAGCCCGCACGTCGCGACCGTCGCCGCAATGTTGTCGGACAAAATCTGTTTCAGAGTTTCCGCATTCACGGCGGTGACCGCCGAAATGCCGTTGAGAATAAATCCTGTCATAAAAACCTCCCTGCCACGATTATATTGGCACGCCGCTCTCTTGTCAACGCCGCTTTTTGTGCGGAAAACACTCATTTGACGGGAGATTGCGAAAATCCGTTGACAAAAACCCCACGGAAGATTATTATTATCAAGCGTACCGAAATGCCTGTTTAGCTCAGCCGGTAGAGCATGCGGCTGTTAACCGCAGTGTCGGGGGTTCGAGTCCCTCAACAGGCGCCAGAAAAGAAGCCGAATGGCTTCTTTTTTATTTTCTTATTCTTGTTATTATCTCGAACCCCCTACGCTGTTTTCGGCCTGCACGACTCCTGCGTGCAGAACAGATGCCGAAAACGCGCTATTCCGTCGCACGGTGTGCTCCTTACGGGGGTTCGTGTCCGCGGGCAGGCGCCAGAAAAGAAGCCGAATGGCTTCTTTTTTATTTTCTTATTCCTGTTGTTATCTCGAACCCCCTACGCTGTTTTCGCCCTGCACGACTCCCGCGTGCAGAACAGATGCCGAAAACGCGCTATTCCGTCGCACGGTGTGCTCCTTACGGGGGTTCGTGTCCGCGGGCAGGTGCCAGAAAAGAAGCCGAACGGCTTCTTTTTTTTGTTTTGTTGTTTCTGTTGATTGTTGCTTTTCTCGAACTTTTGATTTTTCGGTTTCTTTCGGGTCAGATGTTCAGCGTGCCGAAGGAAAAGGCGGCGGAGATGATGTAGGCGAACGCGAGGGATACGGCGAACATTGTGCCGAAAATCGCGAGGTTTTCCTTCCACGCCTTGCGGTTGCGGAAGAGCACGGCAAAACCTATGCCGGCGTTCATAAGCAATCCCCCGACGGTCGCGCCGAAACCAAGCCCGCCCATAAGATAAAGATTGCTGATGACGACGGAAGACGCACAGTTCGGAATTGCGCCGACTATCACGGCAAAGAGCGGGGCGACATACCTGTTGGCGGACAGGAAATCCATAAGAGTGTTCTCCCCGACAAAATGTATTATCAGCCCGAAAATCACGTTGATGACGAAGATGTAGACGAAAATTTTCGCGCTGTGTTCGAGAGGGTGCAGAAGATATTGCCTGATTTTGTGTTTTCTGTTTTTGGCGGCGAGTTCCTTTTCCTCTCCGCAAGGCTCGTCACAGTGCGCGTGGTCGTGTTCGCTCTTTTCCTCGTCGTCCTCTATCGAGTGTCCGCAGCAGCCGAGGTGCACTTCCGGTTCGTGTTCGCACTCCGCGTTGTGCGCCTCCACCCGTGCTCTGCTTTTTGAAAACACGAGGTCCGCCGTGTAACCCACCAAAAGCCCTATGACGAATTTCAACGCAAGAATGGGGAGTATGTCAATCGCCCGTTCTCCCGCCGCGAGGAAGATGGGCAGCGCCTCGTCAGACGTCGCGAGATACACGCCGAGCAAAGTGCCGACTGTGATGTGCCTTTTCTGATAAAGGTCGGTTGCGACCACGCTGAAACCGCATTGAGGAAAAAGTCCGACCGTGACCCCGACGAGGGGCGCGGCCTTGCCTTTGAGTTTTATTTTCCCCGCAAGGTGCGGTTCGGCGAGCGCGATGATGAAATTTATGGGCAGCAAAAACGCCAGCACGATAAGACTGTCTATAAGCGCGTCGAGAAAAACTTCGCCTATCATTTCACCGCCTCCGCGCGTCCGGCGTCCACTTTCACTATCCTTTCCGCCTCGTCCGCCATATCGAATTCCGTGCAGGTGATGAAAGACTGCGCGCCCGTGGTGAGTTTTATCAGCGTGCGCCGCCTGTCTTCGTCAAGCTCGCTGAGCACGTCGTCGAGAAGCAGCACGGGTTTTTCTCCGCTCTCTTTTTCGTATATGCCGACCTCTCCGAGTTTCATTGCAAGCGCTATGGTCCTCTGCTGTCCCTGCGAGGCGAATTTTCTGCCGTCAAGTCCGTTTATCTCAATCGATATATCGTCGCGGTGTGGACCGACGGTGCAGAAACCGAGCTGTTTGTCCTTTTCCCTGGACTGTTCGAGTTTTGAAAGAAGCTCCTCTCTCAGCGCGTCCCTGCCTTCCGTTGACATCGGGGTTTCGTATCCCAGACGGAGAACCTCTCTTCCTCCGCTTATTTCCCCGTGAGCCGCGGACGCGAGCGCGTCGAGTTCCGCTACATACCTGCGCCTGCGCTCGATTATCACCGAGCCGTACTCGGCAAGCTGCGTGTCCCACACGGACAGAATGTCGTCGGCAGAACTGTTTTTGAACGCTTCTTTCAACAGATTATTTTTCTGTTTCAACACTTTATTGTAGCGAGAAAGCGCGATAAAGTACGTTTTTTGTTGTTGAGAAAGCCCGACATCCAAAAATCTCCGTCTTTCGGCAGGAGTTTCTTTCACCAGTTTCATCTCGTCGGGAGAGAAGAACACGACTCCGAGTATCCCAATAAGTTCCGCCGCGCGTTTTACGGGAATACCGTCCACCAGAACTTTCTTTTTCCCGTTCGCCTCTATCTGCATCGCAAGCGTATGCCTGCGGAATTTTTTTTCGATTGCAAGGCGCACCCTCGCGTACTCCGCGCCGAATTTTACGAGTTCTTTGTCCTTTGTTGTTCGGGGAGAAGTGAAAAGCGACATCAGATAAAGGCTTTCGAGAATGTTCGTCTTTCCGGCTCCGTTCTTTCCGCAGAGCACGTTCATACCGCCCGCGAATTCAAGTTCGCAGGAAGCGTAATTGCGGAAATTTTCGAGAGAAAGCGAAATTATTTTCATGCGCCTTATATACTCTTCCGACCCCGCGTCCCATATGTTGGGGTCGTGTTTTATTTTGCCTTTTCCGCTTGAAAAAATCAAGCCTTTTACTTATAATATCCCCTATGATAGGTAAAGAAGAATTCTGGGACGACGTGAAGAACGAACTCTCAAAGACTATGCAGACGATAAGCTACGAAATCTGGATTGAGAAGCTCGAACCCGTCTGTTTCGTCGACAGCACTTTCGTGCTCGCCGCAAATACGGCAATGGCGAAAAAGACGATTGACAGAAGCTATCTCGACCAGATACGCGAAGTCGTGAATTCCCTCGACTCTTTCGTCACGGACGTCGAAATCATTGTCAAGGACCAGGAGGGGGAATATCTCGAAAAACAGAGCGTTTCCCTCCCCGACAAAGGGCTCATCGTCGACGAAAAATATTCACACAAAAACAAAGGCGAAAAGGCAAGCCCTTTCCTCGAAAAATACACCTTCGAAACCTTCGTGCAGGGAAAGTCCAACGAATACGCGCTTGCCGCGGCAAAGACCGTGGCGGAAAACCCGGGCGGAAAATACAATCCCCTCTTTATTTACAGCGGGGTTGGTCTCGGAAAGACCCACCTGCTCCACGCAATCGGGAATTATCTCCGCAAAAAATCACCGAAAACGAAAGTCGTCTACGCCAACTGCGAAACGATGATAAACGAGCTCATCAGCGTCATCCGCGGCGGCAACAACGAGGACAGCAACCGTTTCCGCGAGAAATACCGCGCCTGCGACGTTCTGATGATTGACGACATACAGTTCCTCAGCGGAAAAGAGGCGACGCAGGAAGCGTTCTTCCACATCTTCAACGACCTTTATCAGTCCAACAAACAAATCATCATCACGTCGGACCGTGCGCCCAAGGATTTGCCCACTCTCGAAGACCGTCTCCGCACGCGCTTTTCCTGGGGGCTTTCGGTGGACATCCAGCCGCCCAATATGGAAACGCGTGTCGCCATCCTCAAAATGAAAGCCGCGCAAGAGAACTTCAAACTTTCCGACGAAGTGGCGGAATTCATTGCCGAAAACGCAACGACCAACATCCGCGAAATGGAAGGTCTTCTCAACAAGATTATCTTTTTCAGTTCGCTTGCAAACCGCGTCATCGACACCAAGGAACTTGCCTACGACGCATTGCAGGATTTCATCGACGAAAAAAAGGAAACCCTGGACGCGGAAGACATCGTATCCACCGTTTGCAGATATTTCAACATCACCACCGCGGATATCTTTTCCAAGAAAAAGACGAAAAACATCGTCGAGCCGCGAATGATTGCGATTTATCTCATCACGGATTTGCTTTCTATGCCCTTGATTTCGATAGGTCAGCTCTTCGGCGGTCGCGACCACACCACCGTCATCCACGCCCGCGACAAAATCGGCGAGGAAATCAAAACCAATCCCCGAATCAAAATCATCGTCGCCGACCTGAAAAATATGCTGCTGAACAGATGAAATTTTCGGGAAAACCGATTCCTTATCCTCTCTCTTCCCTACAAGATAAACAGCAGTTTCCAAAACAAAAAAAATCACCGCTACTGCGGTGATTTTCTCTTGTTTTCGTCTTTACACAATGACTCTCAACGGAAGAATGAGATAGAGCCATCTGTCCGTCGAACCTTTGATAATGACGGGCGCCGTGGACGTCGTGAAATTGAAAGTGACGTACTCGTCGTCGATGGCCTTCATACAATCCATCACGAACTTGCTGTTGAACCCGGCGGTCAGGTCCTTTCCTTTGAGGGAAATCGGCACTTTTTCGTTGACATTTCCTTCCTCGCTCTCCGCGCTGAGGTTCATACTGCCCTCTTTTATGTCGAATTTGACGCAGTAGCGCTTGGAGTTGCGGTTGATGAGCGAAACTCTGTCAATCGCATTCTCGAAGATTTTCTTGTCGACCACGATTTCGGTGTCGAAAACGGTCTGAATGATTTTGGAATAACTGATGTAGCTCTCCGCAATCAGTCTGGTGACTATCTTGGTGTGGAAGAGGTCGACCATCACATAGTTTTTGTCGACGTAGACCGTCATACTCTCGTCTTCGTCGTCGATAAGGCGGCTGAGCTCCATCATACTCTTTGCGGGCACGACGATGCTCTCGACCAAGCCGTTGTTTTTTATCGGCATTTTGGCGAGCGCGAGACGGTAGCCGTCGGATGCGACGCCTTCCACTTCGTTTTCTTTGATGTTGAGACAGCAGCCGCGCAGCGCGGGACGCGCCTCGTCCGTCGCGACGTTGAATATAATCTTGTTTATGAGTTCTTTGAGGTCTTTTTTCAGGATGATGAAAGACCTCTCTTTCGCAACGTCCTTGAAAACGGGATAATCTTCGGAGTCGTACCCTTTGATTTTGACTTCGCTGTCGAGATATCTGATGACGAGGGAGTGGTCGCCCGTGGCGTCGAGTTCGAGCTGTTCTTCCTCAATCTTTTTCGCGTAATCGGCAAAAAGTTTGCCCGGAACGACGCATTCGCCTTCGATGAGGACTTCCGCGTTGATTTTCTTTTCGATGGCAAGTTCCAGGTCCGTGGCAAACAGCGTGAGAGTGTCCCCTTCCGCGGTGAGTTTTACGCCGTCCAAAATGGGATTGCTGCGCTTTACGGGAAGCGCTTTCGTTACTTTTGCAAGAGCGTCCGACAGCTCTGTTCCTTGACAAATGACTTTCATAATCCGCCCGATATTGTTTTGGTTTTTGTTTTTAATAATAATAGCATAAATAAGGGGTGTTGACAAGTGGAAAAAACTTCGCTGCCACAACGGGTGGAGAGAAAAAAGGGAAAGAAAAACAAGATGTTGAAAAAAGAGAGAAAACCGTGTGTTGACAAACCGTCGCAAAAACGAACATTCCGTAAACAATTTCCCGGTTTGTCCACAGGGCGGGAGTGAGAGAGTCCGCGCTTCCGCGAAGCGTGGAACTTTTTGTGAAACAACTTGTTTTTTGACGGAGCATATTGTATACTTTCGGTATGGCGGAAATTATTGCGTTTTCCAATCAGAAAGGCGGCGTCGGGAAGACTACGACCTGCGTCAATCTTGCGGCTTTCGTTGCCGAAAAAGGGAAGAAAGTGCTGGTCGTGGATATGGACCCGCAGGGCAACGCGTCGAGTTCGCTGGGCTTTTTCGAAAGAAACGACAAAAATTCGGTTTACGAAGTTCTGTGCGGAAACAAGAGAGCGGAAGACGCCGTGAAAAACACGGAAATAAGCGGGCTTGACGTCATTACGTCGTCGGGAGACCTCGCGGGAGCGGAGCTGGAACTGGCTCAGGTTATGATAGGGCGCGAAAGAGTGCTCGAAGAAAAACTTGCGGAAGTGAAAGGAAAATACGACTTCGTGTTTGTGGACTGCCCTCCCTCTCTCGGTCTGCTGACGGTCAACTCTCTTGCCGCAAGCGACGGGGTCATCGTGCCGATACAGTGTGAATATTTCGCGCTCGAAGGGCTTTCTCAAATGATGAACACGATAAAACTCGTCAAAAAATTTCTCAATCCCGACATAGAGGTGCAGGGCGTGGTCATAACCCTGTACGACGGCAGGGCGAAACTGTCAAAAGGAGTCATTGCCGAGATAGACAAAGTGTTCGGCGACAAGGTGTATTCCACTCGCATTCCGCGCAACGTGAGGCTGGCGGAGGCTCCGAGTTACGGAAAACCCGTTGCCGTTTACGACGCAAGATGCGCGGGAGCGCTCGCATATGCGAAACTCGCGGAAGAATTTCTGGAAAGAATAAACAAGTGAGGTAGTTATGGCAGCCAAAGGAGGACTCGGAGGAAAAGGGCTCACCGCACTTTTCACCGACAACGAAACCAATGTGAAAGTCGACGTCAAGGATATGCCGACCGTCGAGATTGCCGTGTCGGAAATCGACCGCAATCCCAATCAGCCGCGCAAAACTTTCAACGAAGACAGCCTGAAAGAGATGGCGGCGTCCATTGCTGCGTACGGCGTCTTGCAGCCGCTGCTGCTCGTCAAAGAGGACAACGGAAGATATCTCATAATTGCGGGCGAAAGAAGGTTCAGAGCCGCGACGATGGCGGGGTTGAAAAAAGTGCCTGCCATAATCCGCGAATTCACGGATCAGCAGATACAGGAAATATCCCTCATCGAAAACCTTCACCGTGAAGACCTGAATGCGATAGAAGCGGCGGAAGGGATGAGAGAGCTTATGGAAAACCACGGGCTCACCCAGGAAGAAGTCGCGGTGAGGATAGGCAAATCCCGTCCGTATGTCACCAACACACTCAGACTTTTGCAGCTGCCTTCCGAGGTGACGGAGATGGTGAGAAGCGGAGCGCTCTCCCCCGGACACGCCCGCGCCATAATTTCCATCGACGACAAGGATTATCTCATCAATCTCGCAAAACAGGCGTGTGACAACAAACTCACCGTGCGCGAGATAGAAAACAGAGTCCGCCTTTATTTCACGCGCAAAGCAATTCCCGGCGGACCGAGAAAAGAGAGGGAAGTTTCGGTCGAGCTCAAAGAAATGGTCAACGATATGAAACGCATCTTTGCGACAAAGGTCAAACTGCTCGGAAACGACAAAAAAGGCAGAATAATAATAGACTATTTCAACGAGGACGACATAGACCGCATACACGCGCTGATTCAGATACTGAAACTCAACGAAAAACTCTGAAAAGAGGGTTTATTTCGTAAAAACAGCACAATAAAACCTAAAAAACAACAAAATCCCGAGAAATCGGGATTTTTTTGTTTTCGTAACGATTTCAGAAAAGAGGCGATTTTTTGATTTTGCCGAACTGCCGCGGAAAATCTGCGTCGGTACGTTTTGTTTTGCGGAAAACAAAAAGGCACCGTCTGTCGCCGGACGGCAGAGAGTAGACGAATTTTTCCGGAAGAGAGCCTCCCAGCAAGTCCAATGCCGACAAAGAAACAGGTTCGTCCGGGTCGGTTTTGTATGCGATAAAAAGGCCGCCGGCCTTTACGAGAGGCAGCGCGATTTCGGAAAGAATGCCGAGAGGAGCGACTGCGCGTGCCGTCACGATGTCGAAACTTTCCCTTTCGTGGACGCACTCCTCCGCTCTTGCCGTGAGAACGGAAAGATTTGAAATCCCGAACGCGTTTGCGGCGCGTAAAACGAAAGACGTCTTTTTCGAAGTGGAGTCCAAAGCCGTGACATTTACGTCGCGTCTGACCGCCGCAATCGGAAAAGACGGAAAACCCGCTCCCGCTCCTATGTCGCAAAGAGTGCTGTTTTCGGGGATGAATTGCACGGCAGACAGGCTGTCTATGAGATGTTTTTCCGTGAATTCCCTCCCCTCCGTAATCGCCGTGAGATTAAACAATTTGTTTTGTTCGGACACAAAGACGGAAAAAGAGTCCAGGATATCGACGGTTGCGGAAGAAAGCGACACACCGAAAGATTTTGCCTCTTTTGCGAGAAGTTCTTTGTCAATCAAAACTTATCACCTCCGTGGCACCCGTTTTCTTTTCCTTGTGCTTGTTTTTTATCACCGCCGTAAGGATAAACGCGAGCACGAGGAACAGAATGCTGTATGGGAACAGAATCCTGAACCCTGCGTTTTCTCCGCCGCCGAACCATCCCCCGGTCACGGAAATGAGTGCGCCCGAAAGAATGGGGGTTATGACCATCGCGACAGTCATCGCCATAGAGAATATGCCGGTGTCTTGCCCTAGTTTCGTATTCTGAGAGGTTTCGAGGAAGAACGGATAGATGTTGACCATCACAAGTCCGAAACTCATTCCGAGCAGGAAGAAAAGGACGTACAGCGCGGGATGCGGCGACGAAAACGCGATGCTTCCGGAAAACGCGGCAATCATAATGGCAAAACCTATCAACATAGTGTTTCTTCTGCCGATTTTGTTCGAAAGAAAACTTGCGGCGGGGAACGCTATCATTGCCGCCGCCTGGGCGAGGATAAGAGGAATAATCGCTTCGTTTTGCTTGAAGCCGAGTATATATTCCGCATATTTGACGAAGTTTGACGTCAGCGCGTTGTAGGTCATATAAAAACAGAAGACGACGGCAAGAATGCAGAAGCGTGTGAATGCGGCTTTGTTTCTGACGGATTTGCGGCGCTTGCCGCTCGCTTTTGCCTCTTTTCTTTCCGCTTTTCTTTTGGACAGGAACTGGTGGCTGAGCGCGGTGTCGATGCTCGGAAGGTGAAGAAGTGAGTCTTCCGTGAAAGCCTGCACGTCCAGCGCGTGATTTTTGGAGGACAAAATGAGCTCCTCGTCGGAGGATGAATAAGTGTCCTGCATCTCGCTGTTCAGACGGCGGAGTTCCGCTTCTATCTTGTCGTGTTCGAGCGCTTCGGCTTCCTCCGTCTGCATATCGGACTTGAACTTCTTTTCGTGAACGGTCGCGCAGAAGAAAACCAGCATAATAAGCGTCGTCGCCGAGAAAGCCGCGCCGATGGCGTAGTAGCCGTCGAAAAGCATAAAGACGTAGAAGTAAAACATTGCGACGACGGTCAGCACGACGGAAACCACGTTGCTCACCGCGTTTGCCATACTGCGGAAACGGTCGGGATTGACATCGGGCACAAGCGCGAGAGCCGGGCTTCGGTACGAGGCCATTGCGGCGAGAGTAACAATGAGGCAGATTATAAACGGAAGGAAATAATCTTTCCCGAGGGATGCAAACACGCACACCCCCATAAAACCTATCATCGAAATCACCGTCCCGACGACGATGATGGGTTTGCGGTTTCCGAACTGGGTGTCGATTTTGTCCGATATTCTGCCGAACAAAGGCAGAAGAATGAGCCCCAGAATGTTGTCGAGAGCAATAATCAAACCGTGCAGGACGGAGTCCAGCCCGAACACGTCGTAATCTATCGATTGCATTATCGCGTCGTACGAGCCCCAGAACAGCGATATCCACCCGAACGCCAGCGAACACAGCAAAGTTCTTTTCAAGTTGAACTTCATAAAAGAATCATATCATCAAAACCGCATTAAATCAACAAATCGGCGCCGAATGACGTCAAGTCCGCTTTTCGAGAGCGAAAAACATCGTTGTTTTGACAAAATACGGTGTTGAAACGGCAAACGAAAACATTAAACAGCTTGTTTTGTCAGTCACGGTCAAAAATAAAAAACAAAACGCGCTCTTATTGAATACGCCTCGAAAAAAGAGTATAATCGAAGCGGAGGCGAAAAATGAGAATAGCGATAATCACCGCTATGGCGGAAGAAACAACTCCCATACTCGAAAAACTCGGAAACGTCGTCGCCGAGGACGTCGTTTCGGGCGTCAAAATAAAACAGATAGAAACGGGAAAACACACCGTTTATCTCGCAACGTCCGGCATCGGAGAAATACGCGCCGCGCTCGCCGTTCAACTGCTGGTTGACTTGTTTGACGTCGAAGCGGTGCTCAATTTCGGTTTTGTCGGGTCGCTGAACAGGGAAATCCCCGTCGGGGAGCTTGTCTTGGTAGAACGCGCGGTGCATCATCAGTTTGACATCAGCGCGGTCAACGGAGTTCCTCTCGGGTTCTATGACGACAAAGACACTCCGTATTTTTACACCGACGGGACTTTGCTCGAAAAGGTGCAAAGCGCCCTTCCCCGTCGTCTTCGCACGGTCACCGCGGCAAGCGGCGACAAATTCGTCGCCGACGGCGAAACCAAAGAGTTTTTGAGGGAAACGTTTTTTGCCGACATCTGCGAAATGGAAATAGCGGGGATATGCCTTGCCTCCGAAAGAAACGGGCTGCCCGTGTTTTCAATGAAGGTCGTGTCCGACGGAGCGGACGAAAGCGCGACGGTAAGTTTCGGCGAAGTGTTGGAGAAGGGGCTTTCCAAATACGAGCATCTGCTGCCGTATGTTTTAGACGCTCTTTCCGGCGACAAAAAGAGACCCGACCCTCCCGCAAAGATATAAAATGTCGAAAAACGGGGTTTTATAGAAAAAATGTACAGATAAACCGCATAAAATGAAAAAGAGCCGACGGCGGCTCTTTTTTTGTCATCTGCATACGATTATTTTATCGGAGGTTTGATGCCGTGCTTTTCGAACATTCTGTCGTTGTCGGTAATCGGGCGTATGACCTTGCACGGCACTCCGCCCGCGAGCACGCCGGACGGAATGTCACGCGTCACGACGCTTCCCGCGGCAATGACCGTGTCGTCGCCTATCGTCACTCCGCCGCATATCGTCACACAGGACGCGACCCAGACGTTGTTGCCTATTTTTACGGGTTTTGCGTATTCCCAGTCGTGTTCGCCGTCCTCGTAAACGTGAGATATTCTCTCTTCCGCAATGAGAGGATGGCAGGGTGTCGCCACGACGACGCGCGGGCCGAACATTACGTTGTCGCCGATTTCGATGGAAGCGACGTCCAGCAGCTGACAGTCGAAATTCATATAAAAATTCTTCCCGAATTTCACATTGAACCCGTATTCCGTTCTGATTGACGGCTCGAAGAATGCGCCGTCCGCTCCGTTGGGAAACAGTTTTTTGATGAGGTGCGTCCTGTAAGGCAGATTCCAGGCGCGCGAGCGGTTGAATTTGTCGGCAATATAACGTGCGCGCGTGCGCGCCAGGACAAGCTCTTTGTCCGTCGGATTATAAAACTCCCCCGCCGACATCCTTTTTTTCTGTTCGCCTTTGCTCATATATTCTCCTTTCCGCCACAGGTGACTGTTGCGGGATAAATCTGTGTACGAAACGACCGTGTCCGCCTCCAAAAACAAAATACCTGCGCCCAAAACACCCTGTGCCCGAAAAGCGCGCAAGCGGCACACGGTCCGCAAAGCGCAAACGGTCGCTTTGCGTTCGGCTTCCGAAGCGTCTTGTCCGCACAAAGCGTTTTGCCGCATATCGTCAGAAACGGCAAACGGCGTATCGTCGCAGATATGATACTCTATTTTCAAGAAGATGTCCACGGTTAATAATACCGCCGTTAAAAACACGTCCGGATGCGGGCAAAAGGCCGCCGCTTCGCAAGGATAAATGCAGTTTGTGCGCACAATATGCAGTCAACACAAGACGGCTGTAAAAAGGAGTTTTGCACAAACGGCGTCCGCCGTTTTGTCCGCCGTCAAAACGCGCTGTCGGATTGATTTGCGGGTATAGCGCGAAAGAAATCGGTCTTTTCTTTGCCGAAAACCGACAAAGAATCGAGCCGATAGCAAACCGAAAATCCTGCCCGTCCGAAACAGTCTTTTTTGTCAAACACAATGCCGAGACGCCGCCACGGGCCTCGCCCGATGACGACAGCAATATAACGCTTGATGAAGAGCTTCGCGGCAAAACCCCGATTGCATAATAATCTCTCCCCCAAAAATGAACCACGGAACAAATTCGCAACAAGCATCTAGTATAGTAAATTTAAAACAATAAAACACACCCTTTCTTTTACATAAATAGATTTTGCTCGATATAATCTTGTTTTATTGTCCTTCTTTTTGTATGGATATTTACGAAACAAACGGGAAAGCTCCGTTGCTTTTCAAGCATAGAGCGTTGGGAAAAGGAAGAAAAGTATATATTTGCGGCAAACATATGCGTTTTGCGAAGCGCCGACATAATGCGCCAAAGCGCACTTCGGGATGTCGGACGAGCGGCCGGCACAAATCTATACCGATTCCTCGCATCTCTTTTTGTCGACACCTAAGAGCGCGTTCGGATACGCCGCTTTACTCTTACAATGTATGCGCAGAAAAATTCCAGGACAAACGGCGGAGAAACATTCCGTCGCAGAATGAATTTTTCGGGAAACAGGAGCCTGGCGGCAATGCGCGCGTTTACTTCCCGCTTTTCGAGCAGCGATTTCAACGCGCGTAGGAGAAGCCCCAAACAAATCTGTCGATTTTTTGAAAAAATGCGGATACGCTTCTGAAAAACGTAAAACGATTTCTTTTCGCAACGCTTTCACCCTCGCTCCGCCCGTGAGAGGTAAAACCGACCTCTTTCACCCATTTTGCCGCCGCTTGGGGATATCTGAGGCGAAGTTTGGCGAAAATTCAGCGAAAAACAAGAAAAAATCACGCGTAGAGGCCGTAAAACGCGCTGAGTTGCGTTTTTCCCGAAACCCGACCGTCCATTCGGGTGGAACGCCGTTTCGGAAACAGAAAAAATGCCGACAAAATGCGGCGGCGTCCGAAAATCGCGTTTGCGCCTCATTCGTCCGTCCGTTCGCCCCGTTGTCCGCTTCTCGTCCACGCAATCCGATGCGCATTGACTTATGTCTGGTGCGGCATCGTATGTCGTCCGATACGGTTTCCGCCGACGAATTATTAATTAATCCCTGAAAAACTCACCGCAAGACCGTGTCGCATATTATCCTTGCGCATATTATCTTTGCGTGACAGCGAAGAATCCTTTCAAAAACAGCAATCATATTTGTGCGGCGGCGATTCTGGCTCCTGACAATTCACCCCGCTCGTACATTGCAACAAAATCATTCCGACAAAAATCTTATCAAAGTTTCCGTTTGTTTGGACGGTCGGCAAAATATGCCACCATCTTACGCACATGTTCTGACAACTCCGTAATTATCCCTTGGGTTATGCTGAGTCCTCCTCGTCCGGTGTCTTCCCCGTCGTTTTATTGCTTGCACAATGCCGTCGGATTTAATCGGCGTCGTTGAGTCTGATGCGCCGCCGCAAACCCGCCGACACGCCGTTTGCCGCATTCCTTTTCAACAATGCCGCAGCCGCCGAAATCGGCAAGTTGCAACTACTAACCCGTTAATAAGTTGCGGCGAACACCGTCGGTCAGGGCCGCAAGCTGCCGACACGCCACCGAACCTACATCCGCATTCGCATCAAAAAAAGCGAGGCGGCAGCTTGCTCGCCGTAAAGCCGCGCGCGAAGCCACTTACAGGCAAAGCAGACCATTTCGGTGCGCGCAAACCGCGGGACAAACCCAACAACCGCCACCCGTATTCGGACAATTAAACCTAATCGTCGCTCCTAAACCTAACCGTTGCTCCACGCCGCACAAGAAGGCAAATCTTTCACCGATAAGCGCGCCGAAAATTGAAATATCGTCGCAACAAAAAGTTCGACGGTCGGTTTCGCCGCACAGAGGTTTATTAGATTCGCGCAGTTTTGCATACTCTGCGTTCTGGCACACAAGGAGAGACAACACAAATACAAATAGAAATATCGTAGCCGAACATATATGATAAGAAAGAGCTCGGTGCGCACGGTTGTCTTGCCGTGTAAAAGAGGTTTCAACATCTGCTGCAAAACAAAACAGCAAAAGCCCATAGGTTTATTGCCGCCGCAAAACAAAATTGATAGCCCCACCCACATCAAACAGCCGACCCCGCAAAAAAAGAGGACTGCCTGCCGACAAAACTGGAAGCAACATTTCAGCAAAGCCGCAAAAATAACAAAAACAAACAAAGCGCTTGACCAAACACACCCGATAATCCAATAAAACAAAACGAAGCAAAGAAAAACAAGCAAAATGCGCAATAGAAAACAGGTAGAATTTCGATGGAAAAGCAATAGAAAAACCTGTGTTTCACGTGAAACACGCCATTTGACATAGCAAATATTCTATCGAGCCTGGCAGACGAAGCCAATGTGTCGGCAAGCTGTTTTAATAACAATGTGAACCGAGACGGGGTTGCCGAGTGTGCGTGTCGATATTGTTGAAGGCTGAGCGAACAGCAACAAAAACAGCGTGTCGCAACAATTTGTTCGCCGGTTGTTTTCGGTTTAATCTGCGTCATCAAGCAGAAAAGCAGCTTTCATAGAGCGTGCGCACATCATTTTGATGTGGTTTTCTTGTTTGCAATGCACCAAAATCGCAAAAAATATGCGAGCTGCGGTGTAAAACTGTCAATAATTCGCCGACAAATCCTGTCGCGCTCGGATAGGAGGAGGGGGTTTGCGGACGCAAAATGCAGCAATCCGGCAACAAACCCAAAAAAGGGGAACACGCTGTTTTCGGGCGAATCCAAACGGCAAAAAAGGAAGTGACGACCCGATGATTGATTGTGGCGCATTGTATGTTGTGTTGGATGTCGATGGCGTGCAGAGTGAAAGACAGGTCGTCTGCAAGACGAAAATTAACTAAAAAGAATAAGTTTCACGTGAAACAAAACATCCGGGGCGGTCGTTTCACGTGAAACCGCAATATGGGCAAAATTGCTTAAAATCCCACTAAATAGTGGGGTTTTGGGGTGTTGGTTTGCGACGTAGACAGCCCGAAATGCTGTGTTTACGGAATTTTCGGGTCTTTCTACCAAAAAATTTTACAGAAAAAATTTCTGCCTTCCTACCAAATTTTTTACGGTAAATTGTTACACAAAATTTCTGTAATTATCGCTGCGTTTCACACAGTTATTATGTTTTCTGCTTTGGTTGCTTCGATTTTGTTGTTTTTTGCTGTGTGACGGCTTTTTTTGAGTGATTTCGATGGCGTTATTCTGCCTTTTTTGCGTTCTTCGACGGCTGTTTCGCCGAGGTCGATGTGTTTTTTCCGAAATGTTCGGAGGCTTTTTGTCTTGATGACGGCTGCGCATAATCGTGCAATAGTTGTGGTAACAAGTTTTGGGCGTTTTTTGCCGTGATTTCGGTGCGATTTCGGCGTGCCGTGACTGTGTTATGAAAATTCTGCGCTCTGTTTTGTGTTGTCGGTATGGGAATAACTGATTTTTTGTGGCGTTTGTTTTGCCGTCGGACGGAGTTGATGTTTTTATCGGGCGGGCGGTGAGTCGGCGGTCGTCTTTTTCGACGTGATTCCCGTGCCGTAATCGGTGCGACTTTTCGCACGGTAAGGTTGTGCCGTCGGATTTTTCGGTAAATGTTGAACATTGTGCCTTTTTATGACGGTTTTGCCGCAAAATCAACGTTTTTTCCTGTCACTCGGGAAGAAGCCCGCCGAGGCTTGTCGGCATATGCGTCCGGAAGTGCCCGTTCCGACGTTGTTTTTGCGCTTGATTTATCCCGCAAATGACTTTCTGCCGTGCAAAGACGGCAAAAGGCAATAAGAGATTTATCGAATGAGGGGGACAGCCATTTTCCGTTCCGCAGTTCGGATAATATTGACATTGCGCGGTCGGATTTTGCCGTGTGCGTTGTGAAAGCGTGGGAGAACGGGCGGCAGGCAAACACCGGGATGATGGTGCAATAATTGCAACAGATTAGACTCATTGTTATGTTTTAATCAACACCGTTTCGGTTGGAGGGAGAACAACGTGGAGGAGTGTGCGTGGGGCAATGCTTGCGATTGCGGCGCCGAGGGAGCAGAAGCGGCGTGCGGCGCCGGTCAACTTTCGCGCGACGGACGGATTACAAGGTCGGAAAGGGCTGCGTTTGAGGGTTGGGAAACGGCGAACAGCACTGCTTCGGCGACGGAATCGGCGTTCAGGGCGACGTTGTCGTAAAATTCTTCCGCAGAGACGACATCCGCCCGTGCCCATACAGCGGCATCGCCGAGCGACTCCGAAAGCGCGCGAAGACGGTCCTCGCGTCTTGCGCCGGGCACGACTTTTGCGCCGTTTTTTACAAGCGGTTTTGCCGTGGCTTCGCCGATTCCCGACGAGGCGCCCGTAATTATGACGACTTTGTTTTTGACGGTTTCCGGACGGATTCCTCCTCGCAAGCATTATACGGCACAGATTTTCGCGCGTAAAATGCCGTAGTTTCATAGGCGTATGCGCCGAATGCATACGCGTGTTTTTAGGGTTTGCGCTTTTGAGCGGTATGCACGCGGCACACGCGCGGGACGCGCGAAGCGCGCGAAAAGAAATTTATTGCAAGTGAAACACTTCTGTGTTAAACTAACCGAGAGGTGGCATTATGAGATTCGCAATAGTAAAGAACGCAAAGGAACTCGCAGAGAGGGCATTTCTCGAAATCAAGAAGGTGCTGGACGAAAAGCCGGACGCGGTGATAGGGTTTGCTACGGGCTCCACGCCCATTCCGCTTTACGACAAGATGGCGGACGACCACAAGCGCAACGGCACGAGCTATAAAGACGTCCGAGCGTTCAATCTCGACGAATACGTAGGCGTCGACCCGGGCGATAAAGCGAGTTTTGCGCGGTTTATGCAGGACAGACTTTTTTCCAGAATCGACATAGACCCCGCCAACACGGACATCCCGAACGGTATGGCGGAGGACCTTTCCGCGGAGTGCGAGAGATATTCCGCCGCGGTGAAGGAACATCCTGCGGACATCCAGATACTCGGAATAGGCGCGAACGGGCACATTGCTTTCAACGAACCTTACACCAAACCCGAAGAGCCGACGCACATAGCGTTGCTCACCGCGCGGACGAGAGCGGACAATGCCGCCGCGTTCAAGGACCCGTCCCTTGTGCCTCAGTACGCGCTCACGATGGGGATTGACGAAATCCTGACCGCAAAGCGCATTCTTCTGCTCGCTATGGGTGAGAATAAAGCGCAGGCGATATACGATATGGTTATGGGACGCGACGATACGTCCTGTCCCGCGGCTGCGCTGAGAAGACATCCCGACGTGACCGTAGTGCTCGACCGCGAAGCGGCGGGACTGCTGACTTTCGGCGAATGGGAAAGGGCAGCGGAAGAGCGCGAAGCCAGACAGGCGGCGGAAAGAGCGGAAGAGGAGCTCGAAGCGAACGAATCGGACGAAGCAGTCGACGGCGAAACCGCCGAAGCGGCCGCCGACGAAGCCTCCGAAGCAGACGAAGATGCCGCAGAGGAGAGCGCGGAAGACGAAGATGCGGCGGATGAAGATGCCGCAGAGGAAGACGTTGACTCGGACGGTGAGGAGTCCGAAGACGGAGAGGAAGCCGATACGTCCGAAGCCGAGGACGACGAGGCCGAGAACGGCGAAGATGCGGCGGACGAAGAAGCGGACGAACAAGATGACGACGCGGACGCGTCCGAAGAAAAATGACGTATTTCGACTTGAAATAAAAGTCGGGCAGTGCCCGACTTTTTCTTTTCCGTTCGCTTTTTACCATATTGGTTTGGGTGGGGATAATTGCAAATCAAAGAGATAATGCGTCGAAATCGCCGATATAAACCTCGTTTTTAGGCGTTGTGACGGAAACGGACAATGTGTTTCCGAACTCCGCCGCGTCGCCGTCCACGTCGAATACGGCGGGAGAGGAAAGGGAGATGTCCAGCTTTTTCACGGCGCGGAAGGTAATGTCTTTGCCGTGCTTTTCTTTGCCGAATCCGATGAAGAATGCGCGGAACAGCGGGAAGAAGATTCTGACTCTGTTCACGAAATTGTCCTTGCCGGGGCTTCTTACGAGCAGAAGGTGGACTTTTCCGTCGTCGGGTTCGTAAAGTCTGTTGAAGCGGAAACCGAAACAGCGCATCGAGTCTATTGCCATAATGAGCGTGTAGTTGCCGGTGTAAACGTCGCCGTCCGCGGTGACGCGCGCGCCTATGTTCCAGACCTTGTATTCCCTTACGACACGGAGAAGGTAGGCAAGCACGCCCATTTTTTGTTTTGCGGAGGAGTCCACCACATATCCGAGGGGAGTGAAAGACCCCGTTGCGGCGACGTAGCCGAAATATCTGCCGGACACGGAGGCGTATTCGTAAAGCCGTATGAACTCACGCCCTTCGCGGGATTTTCCCTTCGCCTTGGCACATTCGTTGAATGTCCCGAAGCCGTAATAAATCAGATTTACGTTTTCCTCGGCGCAGAGGTTGAGCGCGCGGTTGAACGTGCCGTCACCGCCGCACGCGACGACAAGGTCGTATCCTTTCGGCGACCATTCGTCCGTGTCGCAGGTTATTTCCGTCACCGTGACGTCATAAGCCGCGCCGAATTTGGCAAGGAGTTTATCCCTGTCGATTTTTGCGGAGCGGCCGCTCATTCTGTTGATGACGATAAGACATTTTTTCATTGCGCCTGCGCTCGATTATAAAGCAAAGCGGCGCGGTTTTCAACCGCTCGCCGCGGCTCGCTTATTATTATGCGCAGCATTTTCGTTTGTGTGCACGGCATTTTGCGGCGTGTCGGCGCGGAGGGAGATGGGACTTCGGGACGTGCGCCGCCGCCCGCATATGTGCGCACGGGGCAAATTCGTATTGCAAAAAGCCGCCGAAATGTATAGAATATAAGTAGTAAGCGCTCGGAGGGGCAGATGAAAAAAGTCAGAAAAGCCGTAATACCCGCGGCGGGGCACGGAACGAGGTTTCTTCCCGTGACGAAGGCGCTGCCCAAAGAGATGCTGGCGCTCATAGACACGCCCGCGCTGCAATATGTGGCGCAGGAGGCGGCGGACAGCGGGATAGAAGAAATCCTCGTCGTCATCAACAGGGAAAAGGAGCTCATCCGCCGTTATTTCTGCAAGGAGGAAGCGACCTGCGCCGCGGAAAGGGAGCTTGACGACCTGCTGGAAAGGGTGCGTTTCGACTTCGTTTATCAGGACGAGGCGGACGGGACCGCGGGGGCGGTGCTGCTTGCGAGGGAATTTACCGCCGACGAACCTTTTGCCGTGATGTACGGCGATGACGTGATTGTCAACGACGGCGGCGAACCGTGTCTGAAACAGCTCATCCGCGCCTACGGACGCACGGGCAAAACGGTGCTCGGAGTGCAGGAAAGGCCGCGGCAGGAAGCGGCGAAATATGCGGTGATAAGGAAGGGCAGGACGGAAGGGCGGCTTACGGAAGTGCTGGGCATCGTGGAAAAACCTTCCCCCGACGATATGCCTTCCACTCTCAGCAGCCTGGGGAGATATGTCCTCACGCCCGACATCTACGGGGCGATAGAGCGCGCGCCCGTGTTCCGCGGAGAGAAATATCTGACGCACGCGATAGACCTGCTGACGGACAAAGGCGTGTACGCTTACGACTTCGAAGGGGTGCGCTACGACATAGGCGACAAGTTCGGTTTCTTGCAGGCCAACGTGGAAATGGGGTTGAGGCGTTACGGCGCCCGAATGACGGATTATCTGCGCGGATTGCTCGACGGCGAATGAGCGGAAAAGACGTTTAACAAGTCAAAACAGCCGTGAAAACGGCTGTTTTTGTTATATATACGCTCCGTTGTCAACACCCGCGTTAAGGAAAAACTGCTTTTCCCGACCGCGGATGCGGTGCGGCGGTGACGCGGTCAGAGCAGCTCGAACTGCGTCCGTATGAAGAGTTCGATGCTCCGTGCGGCGAAGTCCGCAAGGAAAGCGTCGCGGCTTTCCGCCATAATACGGAGCTTTTTCTCCGTGCCGCTCGGCCGCAGCATAATCCTGCCGCTGTCACCCAGCATATCTTCTATTGCCGCCACGTAGCGCAGCAGCGTTTTGTCCCGCGCTATCTTTTCCTTGTGACGGGTGGCTACTTCCGCATTGCGCTGCGGAAAGACCTGACAGTCGGCAAGTTCGGAGAGTTTTTTTCCGCTTTCTTTGAGGACGCGCGCGAGCCTTGCGCCCGCGAATACGCCGTCGCCCGTGGGCAGAAATTCGCTGAGAATGATGTGCCCGGACTGCTCCCCGCCGAGCGCAAGCCCCGCCTCGCACATACACCTGATGACGTTATGGTCTCCGATGTCCGTGCGGACGAGGTCGATGCCGAGCTTTGCAAGCCCCGCTTCCACACCCATATTCGTATGCAGGGTGCCGACGGCGGCGGAGCAGGGTAGGCGCCCCTCCGCTTTCATTTTGCGGGCGAGAATGTATATCGTCATATCCCCGTCGACGGTTTTTCCGTTTTCGTCAGCTGCGATTACCCTGTCCGCGTCGCCGTCGAAGCACAACCCGATGTCGGCGCCGCGCCGCACGACTTCTTCCGCCACGGCATCGGGGTGAAGCGCGCCGCAGCCTTCGTTTATGAGAGCGCCGTCGTGAGAGGTGAAGACGGGGAAGACTTCCGCCCCCAGCCGCGAAAAGATTTCGGGCGCGGTATATGCCGCGGCGCCGTTTGCGCAGTCCAGCACGACGCGCAGCCCGTCAAGGCTTTCCGCGGCGGCGCAGACGGCGGATTTGTAACTTTCGGTCAGTCCTGCCGCGCTCCGCACCTCGCCGCGGTACTCCGCGTAACACAATTTCGCGTCCGCGATGTGCTTTTCCACTAGCGCTTCCCTTTCCCTTGCGAGCTTTCTGCCGTCGGGTCCGAAAACTTTGATGCCGTTGTAGCGCGGAGGATTGTGCGACGCGCTCACCATCACGCCCGCGGACGCCCCCGTTTCTCTTGTCACGAAGGACACGCACGGGGTGGTCACAACGCCGAGGTCAACTACGTTGCCCGCGGCGGCGAGCACGCCTTCCGCAAGCGCACGCGCGAGATTTTCGCCGCCGGTGCGGTTGTCGCGGCCTATGACGACGGTGCCGCCCGCGGCGGCAAGGCCGAGGCTGTTGCCGACAAGCATTGCAAGCCCGTCCGTCAGGTCTTCGCCGTAGACGCCGCGAATGCCGTCCGTCCCGAAATATTTTCTGGTTTCCGTAAGGTTTTGCATAGCGCAGTATATTCCGTACGGGCGCAAGGTGTGCAAAAAGAGCGGAGGAAGCGGTTTTTTCAGGCAAATCGGGGGAGAGTAAATTTTTTGAAAATTTTTTGCAAAAACTATTGACAAGGGGAAAGAGTGTGCTACAATGTTAGCAGTCGGAGCGATAGAGTGCTAACAGACAAAGACGGCGAGTGCCAAAAAGACCACAGCCGTCACCCGTTCCGAAAATAAACATAAAGGAGCTTGTGACTTATGAAGAATTATCTTACCAACTATAACAGAAACAATCACGCGTTCGATTTCTTCGACGACGCATTCGACAATTTCTTCCGTCCGCTGTTTTACGACGAAAAGCTGGACGCGATGAAGACGGACATCAGGGAAACCAAGGACTCCTACATCCTGGATGTCGAAATGCCCGGCTTTGACAAAGAGGACATCTCTCTCGACCTCGACAACGGCTATCTCACCATCCGTGCCGAGAAGAAGGAAAAGGACGAAAGCGGCAAGGAAGAGCACCGCTACGTCAGGAAAGAGAGGAGCGTTTCCTGCCAGAGAAGCTACTATGTCGGCGACACCGAGGAAGAGTCCATCAAGGCGAAATACGACAAAGGCGTCCTGACGGTCACTCTGCCCAAGAAGGAAGAGAAGAAGCCCGACGCCAAGAAGAACATCGTAATCGAATAACATCATCCCGAAAGGGAAAATCCTCCTTTTATCCCCCTTGTGAAAACGGCACGCGAGAGCGTGCCGTTTTTTCGTACCGCCGTCGCGGAAGTCGGCAAAAGACGAAGTTTGTTTCGGGAAAACCGCCGATTAACCTGCCTTTGTGCAAAAATTACACCGTTTCGCCGAAGACGATTTCTTCCGAGACCGCAACCGCCGAGCCGTCCTTTTCGGCGGCGACGCGGAGCGTTGCGCCGTCGGGGAGTGCGAAGGGCAGGTCGGCTAAGTCTGCTTCCTCGGCAGCAGTTTCGTACACCCTCAGTCCGTTGACGATTACGGCGAAAGTGCACCCTTCGGGAAGGTGTTCGGTGTGCCACGAAAGTGTGCCGTCTTGCAGGGTCAGACCGTACACCCGCGGCTCTCCCGCAGCGAAGGAACATACAAAGGGCTCAGACACGCCGTCCTTCATATTTTCCGCCGAAGCGGTCACGGTGACGGTGAAAGTCCCGCCGAAGAAGGAGACCGCGTCCGTGACGTCCATCAGGACGGAAAGCCCGTCTTCGCTTTCGGAGCCGACATAGACGGGGAGAGAGAACTCTCCGAAATCCACTTCGCTCTCTTTGTCTTCCGTCGCCGCGCATTCGGCGGAAAGGGTGGTGTCCCCGCAGGACAGCGTGAAGGAAAACGACTGCGCGGCGCCGTCGGCGGAGAAGTTAAGGACTATGTTTCCGTCGTCCGTGTACGCCGCGAAAAATCCGTGCGGAGCGTCAAGCTCATCAGGCTCGGTCGGCTCATCAGGCTCGGTCGGCTCATCCGGCTCGGACGGTTCGTCGGGTTCGGAAGGTTCGTCGGGCTCGGTGGGCTCGTCGGGTTCGGACGGTTCGTCGGTGTCGCCGTCGTCCGGCGTTTCCTTGAACGCGAGCACGTTGAGGTCGTATGCGTTTTCCCGTACGGTGTAGCTTTCGGGCGAGAACGTGTAGCCGTCCGCAACGAATGCGATGACCGTGCCGTATTCCAGACCCGTGAGAGAATAAATGCCGTAAGAATTCGTTTTGCCGGCTTCCTGTCCGTCGGCGAGCACGCTGACGCCTTCCAAAGGTTCTCCGTCCGCGGTTATGCTGCCCGAAACGGCATAGCCGTCTTCGGCGGGAAGAGTCGGGAGGTCCTCCGAACACGCCGCAAGCAACACGGCGCATACGCAGAGCAGGAACAAAGCGGGCAGGATTTTCTTTTTCATAAAACTATCTCTCCGCCCGTCACCGTAAACGAGCGGGAAAAGAAGGCGCCGCGGATTCCGTCGCGGACGCAGGCGACGGACAGAACGTAGACTCCGTCCTCCGCGACATATGCGGTGACGTCGGCGCGGTTTTCCTCCGTAATGCCGCAAAACAATGTTTCACCGTCGGTTTCGACTTTATAAACATATCCTTCGGGCGATTCGTCCGTCATAGGCGGCCAGCTTGCGATATAGCGTTCCCCGCTTTTTCCGAGCACTATGTCATACGGAGAAAGGGGCGGCGCGGAGAACGCGAACGACAGCTCCGCCGCAGGGGAATCGAGGTTGAAAGCGCCGTCGCCGAGCGTCGTCACGGCGGCCGTATATTCTCCCGTCACGGCGAGTATCCCGGACAAGTCGAACTCCGTTTCGTCCGCCGCGGTGCTGCCGAGAGGTATGCCGTTTACGGTGACGGAATAGCCTGCCGCACCGGGCACGGCGGTCCAGCAGAGCGCTCCGTCCGAATACCGCAGGTCGGCGGGAGAGGACAGGGTGACGACATAACCGTAAACCGCAGTGTCGGCGGCAAGCACCTCTCCGTCGGAAAACGCGGTGACCGTGACGGAGTATTCGCCGCCCAGAGTGAACAGGTCTCCGATTTCGGTCGGGGAAGCGTCGGCGGTTTGTCTGGACGCCGAACCGTATTCCGAAACGGCTTCGATTTCGTACGAATCCGCACCGTCGACGGCGTCCCATTGCAGGAAAATCCTGCCGTTTTGCTCAATTATCTCCACATTCAGCGGGGCTGCGGCAAAAGCGGCGGACGACACGGGAAACAGTGCCGCCGCAATCAGCACGATAAGCACGGCAAGCGCCGCCGCGGGATAAAGTTTCGTTTTTCCGAGCGTTTTCACGACAAGAAGATAAAACAATTTACATCAAATGTCAATTTCGCGTTCGACAAACGTCGATTTTTACCGTTTCCGCCGCGAATGAGCGGGGTTCGGGGGCTTGTTTTCATATGCGCGCGCACGGCGCGCAAAACGCTTGCTTTGCGCGCGTGCGTGTGATATAATACAATAAATATTCGTTATTATTAGCTATCACAGTTAACCTATACGAACACAAGGAGGAAGCATGGAAGAAGTCAAACACAGCTATAATGCGACCGACATACAGGTGCTGGAAGGGCTGGACCCCGTCCGCAAACGCCCCGGTATGTATATCGGTTCGACGGACGCGAGAGGGCTTCATCATCTCGTGACGGAAGTCGTCGACAATTCCATCGACGAGGCTCTTGCCGGCTACTGCACGCACATCACGGTCGAGATTCTTTCCGACGGGGCGGTGCGCGTGGCGGACAACGGGAGAGGCATTCCCGTCGGCATCATCGAAAAAGAAGGCAAATCCGCGGTGGAAGTCGTGCTCACCAAGCTGCACGCGGGCGGCAAGTTCGGCAGCGGCGGATATAAGATTTCGGGCGGTCTGCACGGCGTGGGCGTGTCCTGCGTCAACGCGCTTTCGGAATGGCTGGTGGCGGAAGTCAGGCAGGGCGGCAAGCTCTACCGCATCCGTTTCAACCGCGGTATAGCGGAAAGACCTCTTGCGGAAATCGGGCCTGCGGAAGGCACGGGGACGACCATTACGTTCTATCCCGACGGCGACATTTTCGAAACGCTGGATTTCAATTACGACACGATGAAATCCCGTCTGCGCGAGCTTGCCTACCTCAACAAGGGGCTGACAATCGAGATTGCGGACGAGCGCGTCGAACCCGCGCGCAGGGAAGTGTTCTGCTACGAGGGCGGCATAGTGTCCTTTGTCGAGAGCCTCAACCGCAACAAGGAAACCATATTCGAAAACGTGGTCTACTTCGACGCGCAGTATGTGGACAGCGAGATTGAGGTGGCGATGCAGTACAACGACTCTTACACCGACACCATTCTCGCTTTTGCCAACAACATCAACACGGAAGAGGGCGGCACGCATCTCGAAGGCTTCAAGGCGGCCATCACCAAGGTCATCAACGACTATGGCAAGAAGGCGGGCATTCTGAAAGAAGCGGACAAACTTTCCGGCGAGGACGTGCGCGAAGGTCTGACGGCGGTCATTTCCGTCAAGCTCGCGGAACCCCAGTTCGAAGGGCAGACCAAGACCAAGCTCGGCAACAGCAGTATGAGAGCCGCCGTGGCAAAGAGCGTGACGGAAGGGCTGGGGACTTATCTCGAAGAACATCCCCGCGAAGCCAAGGAACTCATCCTTAAAACCATCACCGCACAGAGGGCGCGCGAAGCGGCGAGAGCGGCGCGCGAAACCGCAAGGCGCAAATCCGCCCTCGAAAGCACGACGCTGCCCGGCAAACTCGCCGACTGCACGGACAAGGACCCCAAGGCGTGCGAGATTTATCTCGTCGAGGGCGACTCCGCAGGCGGCAGCGCGAAGCAGGGCAGGGACCGTCGTTTCCAGGCCATACTTCCCCTCAGGGGCAAGATACTGAACGTCGAAAAGGCAAGGCTGCACAAGGTGCTCGAAAACGAGGAAATCAAGGCGATGATTACCGCGTTCGGCTGCGGCATCAACGCGGATTACGACGAGAGCAAGCTGCGCTACGACCGCATCATCTGTATGACGGACGCGGACGTGGACGGCTCGCACATCCGCATACTGATGCTCACCTTCTTCTTCCGCTTTATGCGTCCGCTCATCGAGAACGGTCACGTTTACATCGCGCAGCCCCCGCTTTACAAGCTCGCTCGCGGCAAGCAGGAATGGTATTTTTACGACGACGACGCGCTGAACGCTTTCTATGAGGAAAACGGCAGGAAGGGCTTCGATTTGCAGCGCTACAAAGGCCTCGGCGAAATGAACCCCGAACAGCTTTGGGAAACCACGATGGACCCCAAGAGCCGCACTCTTCTCCGCGTAAGTATGGAAGACGCCATCTCTGCGGACGAAATGTTCTCGGTGCTTATGGGCGAACAGCCCGAACTCAGGCGCGCGTTCATAGAAGAGAACGCAAAACTTGTCGAAGACCTTGACATCTGACGGAGGGACGCATGAGCAAAGATACGCAGAAAGACAAAGAATATCTCGAACATCTTGCCGACAGCAAGATAGTCAACGTCGAGGTGGAGAACGAGCTGAAAAAGTCCTTCATCTCCTATGCGATGGCGGTCAACGTGTCCAGAGCGATACCCGACGTCCGCGACGGTCTGAAACCCGTGCACAGGCGCATTCTTTACGCCATGAGCGAGCTCAACCTCACGCCGGACAAGCCTTATCGCAAGAGCGCGATGGTGGTCGGCGAAGTGCTGGGCAAATACCATCCCCACGGCGACAGTTCCGTTTACGACGCGATGGTGCGTCTGGCGCAGGACTTTTCCATCCGCTGCCCGCTGGTGGACGGTCACGGCAACTTCGGTTCCGTGGACGGCGACCCTCCCGCGGCATACCGTTACACCGAAGCGCGTCTTTCCAAGATAGCGCTTGAAATGATACGCGACATCGACAAGCGCACCGTCGACTTCTATCCCAACTTCGACGACACGCGCGAACAGCCCGTGGTGCTGCCTTCGCGTTTTCCCAATCTGCTCGTCAACGGTTCCGACGGTATAGCGGTCGGTATGGCGACGTCCATTCCTCCCCACAACCTCGGCGAGGTCATTGACGCCGTCGTCGCGCTCATCCGCAACCCCGAGCTCGAAGTGGACGACCTTATGGAATACATCCCCGCGCCCGACTATCCCACCGCGGGTCTGGTGCTGGGCAGAGCGGCGATACGTCAGGCGTACCGCACGGGCCGCGGCGGCGCGGTCATCCGCTCCCGCACGGAGATAGAGGAGCTCCCCAACGGCAAGAGCCGCATCATCATCACGGAGATACCCTATCAGGTCAACAAGGCGCGCCTCATCGAAAACATCGCGGATCAGGTCAAGGACAAGAGGCTGGAAGGCATTTCCGACATCAGCGAGGAGACCGACCGCACGGGTATGCGCATCGTCATCGACGTCAAAAAGGACCACAACCCGCAGGTGGTGCTCAATACGCTGTTCAAGCAGACGAGTTTGCAGGTCAACAACTCCATCATCCTGCTCGCGCTCGTGGACGGCGTGCCCCGCATCCTCAACCTCAAACAAATCCTCGAATATTACATCGCGCATCAGGAGGACGTCATCATCCGCCGTACGAAGTTCGACCTCGAAAAGGCGGAGGAGAGAGAGCACATCCTGAACGGTCTCGCCATCGCGCTCGCCAACATCGACGAAGTGGTGGAACTGCTCAAAAAGAGCGCGGACAGACAAGCCGCCATCGACAATCTGACGGAGCGTTTCCTGCTCAGCGAGAAACAAGCCGTGGCGATACTCGAAATGCGCTTGCAGCGCCTTACGGGGCTCGAAGTGGAGAAAATCAACGAGGAGCTGGAACTGAAGCGCGCCGAAATCGTGGAATACAAGCGCATCCTCGGTTCGGAAGAGGCGGTCAAGGAAATCATCGTCACCGAGCTCACCGAAATCAAGGAACGCTACGGCACGCCCAGACGCTCCGAACTCAGCTACGATTATTCCGAAATCAACATTGCCGACCTCATCGACAAAGAGGACATCGTGGTGTCTATGACGCACGGCGGATACGTCAAGCGTCTGCCCGTGGCGGAATACCGCTCTCAGAGAAGAGGAGGGATGGGCGTCACCGCGCACAAGGCGAAGGATGACGACTTCATCGAGCACATTTTCGTGAGCAACACGCACCAGGATATGCTCTTCTTCACCAACCTCGGCAAAGTGTTCACGATGAAGGGTTACGAGATACCCGAAGCGAGCAAAACTTCCCGCGGCCGCGCGATAATCAATCTGTTGCAGCTTTCGCCCGGCGAAAAGGTGCAGACGGTGCTCCCGCTGCCCGAGGAGAGGGAAGGCAAATTCCTTATGCTCGCCACCAAACGCGGGCTCATCAAGAAGACTCCGCTCGAAGAGTTTGCGTCCATCAAGCGCAACGGCAAGATAGCCATCAAGTTTATGGAAGAGGACGAGCTCATCGAAGCGGTGCTGACAAGCGGCGACGACCAGCTCATTATGGCGTCCAGCGAAGGCTACTGCATCCGCTTCCACGAAAAGGACGTGCGTCCCACGGGCAGGACGGCAATGGGCGTCAAGAGTATGCGCATACCCGAAGGCGCGCATATGGTGGACCTCGCCGTGGTGCACGACGACTGCGAGATTCTCACCATCACCACCCAGGGCTACGGCAAGCGCAGCAACGTGGCGGATTATCCGTTGCAGGGCAGAGCGGGCAAAGGCGTCAAAGCGGGCGTGTTCAACGACAAGACGGGCGACCTTGCGGGGCTGAAAGTCATCCCCGCCGATATGGACGTGATGATGATTACGGACGGCGGCATCATCATCCGCGTGCAGGCGGACGAGATATCCAAGATAGGCAGAGCGACGCAGGGCGTGCGGATTATGAAACTCAAAGGCGAAGAGGCGAAAGTCGTCAGCATCGCGCTCACTCCCCACGAGGAGGAAGAGGAACTTCCCACGGAAGAAAACGCTGCGGCGGAAGAGAATGCGGAAGGCGCGTCCGCGGCTTCGGAACAGCCGTCTGCGGAAGCGGAAGCCGAAACGCCCGCCGAAGAATGACGGAGCATAAATCGCACAAAACGGCACTTAAAAACACAAAACGCGGAGTTTAACTCCGCGTTTTGTTATGATGTGCCGCCGTTTGTTTTGCGCAAAACGCTTGCTTTGCGCCTAGCGCCGCACCCCTCCGCCCCGCCGCGGCTTTCGTAAACATGCCGTCGGCTTGCGGGGCGGAAGCGTGAAGAAAATCTCCCCAAGGGGGCGCGGTGATACCTTTTACGAAGTAAACTTTTTCCATTCTCTTGAAAGTGGGCGATGATGTTGGTATTATAATATCGTCAAACCTAGGAAAGGGAGAATTATGGCGTTATGAAAAAGACATGGTACAAAGAATTGTCCGTCTATCAGATTTGGCCGCGCAGTTTCTGCGACGGCAACGGCGACGGAGTGGGCGACCTCAAAGGCGTGCTCGGCAAGTTGGATTACATCAAAAGCCTGGGCGTGGACGCAATTTGGTTTTCGCCGCTTTATGTATCTCCGCAGAAGGACTACGGCTATGACATAGCGGACTACTACAACATCAACCCCGAATACGGCACGATGGAAGATTTCAGGGCAGTGCTCGACGGCGCGCACGAAAGGGGTATGAAAATCATTATGGACCTCGTCGTCAACCATACGTCCGACCAGCACGAATGGTTCAAAAAGAGCGCGGCGAAGGACCCGAAATACAAGGATTATTACATCTGGCGTCCCGGCAGGGGCAAAGACGGCAAAAAGTTCCCCAACAACTGGATGTCCACATTCCCGGGCAACGCGTGGGAGTGGAACGAGGAGAGGGGGGAATATTACCTCCATCTGTTCGCGGTGGAGCAGCCCGACCTCAACCACGACAATCCCGCCGTGCGCGAGGAAGTGAAAAAGGTGATGAAATTCTGGCTGGATATGGGCGTCGACGGCTTCCGTGAGGACGTCATCACCTACATCAGCAAGCGCGAAGGGCTGCCCAACGGCTTCCCTCTGCCGATTATGCGCGGTATGGAACACTATTCCCCCGGCCCCAACATCCACAAATACCTTATGGAATACAGGCAGGTCGTCAAGAATTACGACGCGTTCCAGCTCGGTGAAGCGCCCATGATGACGCCGAGAAACGCGCTGAAATACATCACCGAAGGCAAGGACCAGCAGCTGGATATGATGTTCCAGTTCCAGCATATGGAAGCGGACTGCTTTATGACGAGCTATCTCAGGACGAAGTTCAACCTGCGCAAGCTCAAAAAGGTGTATCGCAACTGGCAGCACAAGATGTACGGCATCGCATGGAACACCAACTATCTCGAAAACCACGACCAACCCCGTGTCATTTCCCGTTACGGCAGCGAAAAACTGCGCACGGAGAGCGGCAAGGCGCTCGCGACGCTCTATACGTTTATGTCGGGCACGCACTTTGTGTATCAGGGGCAGGAGATAGGTATGCTGGACTATCCTTTCAAAGGCTGGGAGGATTTTGTAGACGTCGCGACTTTCTGCGCCAAAGGCATAATGGAAAAGACGCATCTGTTCTCTGAAAAGAAGATTTTCGAAAACTGCGCCTATGCCGCCCGCGACAACGCGCGCACCTGTATGCAGTGGAGCGCCGCCGACAACGCGGGGTTCACGACGGGCAAGCCGTGGTTCCACGTCAATCCGAATTACACGCAAATCAACGTCGAAGCGGAAGAGAGCGACCCCGACTCTTTGCTCAACTATTACCGCAAGGTCATAGCGCTGCGCAAGGAGTATAAGGAGACGGCGATATACGGCAGATATGAGGAAAAGCTGCGCACAAGCGGCAAAATCTTTGCGTACGACAAGGTGGCGGAAGACGGCGGCGTGCTGACCGTGGTCATCAATATGACGGACAAACCCGTGTCCGCGGCAGGAGCGAAGAAGTGCGTGCGTGCAGGCGCGAAGCACCTCATCGGCAACTACAAAGGCTCGATGGCGGACGTGCTCAAACCCTACGAGGCGCACGTCTGGTACACCGCTCCGACCGCGAAATAAGAAATCAACGCACCGCGCCGCAAGGCGCGGCTTTGCAGAAAAAGAGGTTTTATTATGCTGAAACGCAACAAGATGTGCCCGATATGTTATTTCAGGCGCGCGCTTATCGGCGCGCCTTCGGTGGACCGTCCGTCCGCCGCTCCCTACGAAAACGGTTCGGGCGATACGCCGCTTATGGGGTGGTCCAGCTGGAACACCTTCCGCAACAACATTGACGCGAAACTCATCGAGGACACGGCGGCGGCTATGAAAGAGAACGGACTGCTGGACGCGGGCTATCGGTATGTCAATCTCGACGACAACTGGCATTCCAATATGCGCGACGCGCACGGCGATATGCAGGGAGAGCTCGTGCGCTTTCCCGACGGCATACCCGCGCTGGTGCGCCGTCTCAACGAAATGGGGTTCAAGGCGGGGATATATTCCTCGAACGGCACCCTGACCTGCGAGGACCTGCCCGCAAGCCTGGGTAGGGAGCGCGATGACGCCCGCACTTTCGCAAGGTGGGGGATGGAGTATCTCAAATACGACTTCTGCCACAACATTCCCGTCCCGCGCTATGCGCCGCTGGTGTACGGCATAGAGATTTCACCTCTCGGCAGCGGGAAGGCGGTCGAATATCAGGTGTCCAACTGCATACTGAAAGGGCTTGCCCGCCGCAGAAAGTGCGACGCCTTGCCGGGCGGACAGTATGTGTCCGGGCTTGACGAGGGCAAGGGGAGTATAGTTTTCGACAACGTCGTGGTGGACGCGGACGGGGAATATGTGCTCACGGTCGAGATAAAAAAATACGGCAGGTACGAAAAATATCTCGCCGTCACCGTGAACGGAAGAGAGTGCGGAGGGATAGAATTTCCGCCGCAGAAACATTTCAACCTTACCGCGCGTTTTCAGACCGTCGTGCGGCTGAAAACTGGCAGGAACGCCATAGAACTCGGCAATCCCGTGGCAAATTCCCGCGACAGTGCGGCGATACAGTATCGCAAGATGGCATATGCGCTGAAAGACGCCGCGGCGGAAGTTGCGGCGGAGCGCGGCGAGGCGGTAAAACCCATCCGTTTCTCCATATGCGAATGGGGCTTCCGTAAGCCGTGGCTGTGGGGTGCGTCCGCCGGAAATATGTGGCGCACGACCCCGGACATCCGTCCGTGGTGGTATTGGATAAAAACCATTTATTCCCGCAACGTAAAGCTCTGGAAATATGCCTCTCCCGGGCACTTCAACGACCCCGATATGCTGGAAGTGGGCAACGGCAAACTGACTTACAATCAGAACCTCTCCCACTTCGCGCTGTGGTGTATGATGAGCGCGCCGCTCGTCCTCGGCAACGACATCCGCAAGATAACCAAACCCGTGCTGGACATCGTCGCCAACCGCGAGCTCATAGCGATAGACCAGGACCCCCTCGGAAAGCAGGCGAAACGCATCCGCCGCGGCGCGGTGGACGTGCTTGCCAGACCTCTTGCCGACGGCGGAATCGCGGTGTGCTTCTTCAACAAGACGAAGATTGCCCAAAAGAGGCGGTTAGATATCGCAAAACTGTACAGGGACGACTATGTTTCCTCTGCGACGGCGGGCAACACGGCGACGTCGGTGGGCGTCATCGGAGAAGTTATGAGCATAATAGCGGGGGACGCGGCGATTGAGGGCAACAAGATAGTCGCGCGCATTCCCGCAGACGGCGTCGTCGTGGTCAAACTGAAATAGCAGGGGCGCCGCCCCTTGACCCCGCGAGGGGCATTATGCCACTCGACCCCATACTTTTATATAATATCGCGCCGAGTGTTGCGGGCGCAGCCTGCAACACTCGGCGCACTTTTATAATAAAAAGTATGGGGGTGTGGGGATATAATACCCCCACAGGCGCGAGGATGTAACACCCTCGCAAGGGGGGGGGGTGTGGGGGAAATCTCCCCCGGCGCATCACTTAGAGCGATTATCGCAGAGGTTGTCCAGCGCGATGACGAGCGCGGTCATGAAAGGCATATCCTCGGGCGACGCTTCGAGGGAGAATGCGTCCACGACCACGGTGATCTGCCTCTCCAAGATGGCGACGGGCACTCCGTCACGCAATATGGTGGAGGAGCGTCCGAAGAATTTGCCTTGGACGGTGTATTGTCCTTTTTCGGTGTCCGCATAAAGACGGGTGAGGTCGAATGCCTTGCTGTACACGGTGGCGACCCTGTTGCCCTCTGCGTCCTTGATGTAGGTCTTGTGGCGGATGGGGTTGAACCAACGGTTGCGGATGACGAAAAGCGTGTTGCCTTCCAAGTCGCACATTATCTTTCGCCTGCCTATGCTGAGCACCCTGCCTTTGACCTTGTAAACGGGGTTGCCGCTTATGTCCGTGACATCGGAACCGCCGCCCCACGATACCAACTTGTTTTTGATGAAAACTTTCATAATGCCCTTCCTCTTTTTTGAGCAAAGAAGAAAACGCCCGGTGCAAGCCCAAGCGGACTTCCTCTCTATGCTTCCCTAAACCCTGATGTCATCATACAACAAACATGACAAAAAGTCAATATTATATAAAAGCTTGGAGTCGAGGGGCATAATGCCCCTCGCGGGGTCAAGGGGCAGAGCCCCTTGCACACTCCCGCCTGGGTGCAGGGGCAGAGCCCCTGCCGGGGCGCGGCGACGATTATAAAACAACAAACGAAACGACGGCGACGGCGGCGGTGTAGAACGCAAAAGGGAGAGAGGAGTGTTTGCGCACGAGCGCAAGGAAGAAGCGTATCGCAACACATCCCGACACGAACGCCGCGGCGACTCCCGCAAGCAGGGGAAGCACCTGCACGTCCCCCAGTCCTCCCGTAAGAGCAAGCTCCGTGCCTTCGAACAGAGCGGAGCCTATTATGATGGGGACGGAGAGCAGAAAAGAAAATTCCGCGGCGGCGGGACGCTCCAACCCGCCGAGCCGTCCCGCGGCAATCGTCGCGCCGCTGCGGGAAATGCCGGGGAGCACGGCTATTCCTTGAAAAACGCCTGTTAAGATGCTCGTTTTCAACGATAAAAACCGTGTTTTGTCGGGAGCGAACTTTTCGGAGAGCACGATGAGCACGGCGGTCACGGCAAATCCGAGAGGGAGATATGCGCCGTCTATCAGGGAGGGCGCGAGGAATTTGAAGAGCACCGCAAGCAAGACCGTCGGGACGCAGGCGACAATGACGTACAACAGTTTTTTGCGGTTTTCGCGGCGGAAGAGTCCGAACACTTCGCGGCGCATACAGACGAGCACGGAGAGCAGGGTGCCGAGGTGCAGGCATATGTTGAAGAAGAGGTCTTCCTCGCCGAGTCCGAGTTTTTCGAGCAGGAGCAGATGCCCGGAAGAGGACACGGGCAGAAATTCGCCCGCGCCCTGCACAAGTCCAAGCAACACCGCTTCGAGAACGTCCATTCCGCCTCCCCGCCGCACGAGGGGAAAATATCCCCGTTTTCTTTACTAATCGGCGGCGTTGATTTATAATTGTTCTACTATATTGTCTTTTATAACGGAATAGAACGCGGAGGGCGGCGCGCAGGCGCGCAATCCCGTCCGCGCAGGAGGACTATGAAACTCGGAGTTGTCGGACTTCCCAACGTCGGCAAGAGCACATTGTTCAACGCAATCACCAAGGCGGGTGCGGCGGCGGCGAATTACGCATTCTGCACCATCGAGCCCAACGTCGGCGTCGTCGCGGTGCCGGACGAGCGGCTGGACAAACTCGCCGCGCTTTACGACAGCAAGAAAATCACTCCCACCACGTTGGAATTCGTGGATATTGCGGGGCTGGTGAAAGGCGCGAGCAAAGGCGAAGGGCTGGGCAACAAATTTCTTTCGCACATCAGGGAAGTGGACGCGATAGTTCACGTCGTCAGGTGTTTCGACGACGAAAACATCATTCACGTCGAAGGCACGGTCGACCCCGTGCGAGATATGGAAACCATAAATCTGGAACTCACCTTCGCCGACCTCGAAACGCTGGACCGTCGCATAGCCAAGGCGCAGAGTATGCTCAAAGCGGACAAGAAGTATGCCGAAGACGCGGAAAGGCTGGACAAGATGAAGGCGTGGCTGGAAGCGGGGAAACCTCTCCGTTCGCTGCCTATGGACGAGGAGTTCAAGGCGTTTGCGGACGAGCAGTTCTTGCTCACGGGAAAACCCGTCATTTACGTCGCGAACGTGGACGAAAGCGGACTCGGCGGCAACGCGTATACGGAAAGGATGACTGCGGAAGCGGCGAAGGAAGGCGCGGAATGCGTGGTGCTCTGCGCGAAACTCGAAGAGGACCTCTCCGAGCTCGACGACGAAGAGCGCGCTATGTTTATGGAAGAGTACGGGCTGAAAGAGAGCGGGCTGGACAAGCTGGTCAAGGCGTCCTATAAACTGCTCGGTCTCATCAGCTATCTCACCGCGGGAGAAAAGGAAACGCGGGCGTGGACGATTGTCAAGGGGACGAAAGCGCCTCAGGCGGCGGGGAAGATACACAGCGATTTCGAAAAAGGGTTCATCCGTGCGGAAATAGTGGACTACGAAACCCTGCTGGAATGCGGCTCGTTTGCCGCGGCGAAGGAAAAAGGAAAGGTAAGAAGCGAGGGGAAGGACTACGTTATGCGCGAAAACGACGTGGTGCTCTTCCGCTTCAACGTGTGAGGATATGTTTGAAAAGGAAATTGCGGCAAGCATAGCCGCGGCGAGCGCGGGCGCGGTGACCGCGGCGGAAGCGGAAGCGGCGCTCGAAGTGCCGAAGGACAAAAAGATGGGCGATTTGGCGTTGCCCTGTTTCAAGTTTGCGCGGACGCTGAAAAAGGCTCCGCCCGTCATCGCGAAGGAACTTGCGGACGCGCTGTCCCTGCCCGACGTGGTTGAAAGGGCGGAAACGGCGGGGGGATATCTCAACTTTTATTTTTCCTCCCGTGCGATATGCGAACGTCTTGCGACGCTTGCGGACAGAAAGTGGGACTTCACCTGCGGGGAACGCGAAGGGGAAGGGAAGACAATCTGCATAGATTACAGCTCCGTCAACATTGCGAAACCTTTCCACATCGGGCATCTTTCCACCACCGTCATAGGCGCGGCGCTTTACCGCATCTTTTCCTATCTCGGCTACCGCGTGGTGGGCATAAACCACCTCGGCGACTGGGGAACGCAGTTCGGCAAACTCATCGTTGCGGTGAAGAAGTGGTCCTCTCTCGAAGAGATATCCTCCCGCGACGAATACTTCCTCAACTCGCTTTACGTCAGATATCACAAAGAGGCGGAGAACGACCCCTCTCTCGACGACGAAGCGAGAGCGTGGTTCAAGAAAATCGAGGACGGCGACAAGGAAGCGACGGAGTATTTCGACGCGTTCAAGGCAATCACGATGCGCGCGGTGGGCAAGATTTACGACCGTCTGAAAATACGCTTCGACAGCTATGCCGGCGAGAGCTTCTACAACGACAAGATGCAGCCGTGCCTGGACCTGCTCGAACGCAAAGGACTGCTCACGGAGTCAGACGGCGCGAAGGTGGTCAGGCTGGACGAATGGGATATGCCGCCCTGCCTTCTCGTCAAGGCGGACGGGGCGACGCTTTACGCCACGCGCGACATCGCCGCGGCGTATTACCGCGCCGCGACATACGATTTCCACAAATGCCTGTATGTCGTCGCTTATCAGCAGAACCTGCACTTTAAGCAGCTGTTTAAGGTGCTTGAACTTATGGGTTTTGAGAAAGCGAAGGATATGGAACACGTCGCGTTCGGTATGGTTTCGCTGGAAGACGGCGCGATGAGCACGCGCGGCGGCAGGGTGGTCTGGCTTGCGGAAGTGCTGGACAAAGCGGTGGAAAAGGCGAAGCGGATTATTGAGGAAAAGAACCCCGACCAGGAAGACAAGGACGCCGTGGCGGAAAGCGTGGGCGTGGGCGCGGTGGTTTTCTCGGCGCTTTGGAACAACCGCATCAAGGACATTGTGTTTTCCTTTGACAAGGTGCTCAATTTCGACGGCGAAACCGCGCCGTACGTGCAGTACACCCACGCAAGGTGTGCCAGCGCGCTGCGCAAGGGCGGGAAGTACGACCTCTCCGCGGCGGATTTCGGCGCGATAGCCACCGAAGAGGGGACGGAAGTCGTCAAGTGTCTGCTGTCATTCGAGGACGCGGTGCGGGCGGCGGCGAGGACACGCGAGCCGTGTATGGTGACGCGCTATGCCGTGGAGCTTGCCGAGAAGTTCAACCGTTTTTACATCGGTCACCGCATAGTGACGGAAGACGCGGGCGCAATGAACGCAAGGCTTTTCCTTGCGGATATGGTCAAAAACACGCTTGCGACCGCGCTCGGACTCATCGGCATCGACGCGCCCGAAACGATGTGAAACGGGGAGTCTGCGGTTTGCGGTCACGCTCCGCGGGAACCGTCGGCGGACGGACTAGTCCGCGGCGGGACGCGGCGCGCGGGTTGAAAAAGCCCGCACGGGGTGCAAAACAGTTGACATAATATAATCGTTTTAATTATAATAACCCAGCATATTTTTAGTTCGGCGTACGCGTATGCGTGCGAGCCGCAAGAAAAAACAGGGGCGGCAAGCCCTCGGAGGCAATATGAAACAGACTTATCAACCCAAGAAAAGACAGAGAAGCAAAGTTCACGGTTTCCGCGAGAGAATGAAGTCCACCAGCGGCAGAAAGGTGCTCAAAAGACGTCGCGCCAGAGGCAGAAAGCACATCTCCGCATAAATGAAGCGAGAGTTCCGTCTTAAAAAGCGGGCGGCGTTCACCTATGTCTACAAGAGGGGAGAGCGCACCCGTTCCCGTCACCTGACCTTGCTTGCCGCAAAGTCGGGGGAGGGGTTGAAGATAGGGCTTTCCGTGTCCAAGAAGGTGGGCGGAGCGGTCACGCGCAACCACGTCAAGAGGCTGTTGCGCGAGGCTCTCACCCCGCTGACCGCGGCGATAAATCCCGCGTTTATGTATGTGATAGTCGCGCATCCCACGGCGGCGGAGCTGGATTTCAAAGCCGTGTGTTCCGAAACGGAAAAGCTCTTCCTCAAAGCGGGGAAACTGGCTGTTCCGGAGGCAAAATGAAGCGGATATTGCAGGCGCTCATCCTGCTTTACAAGCGCACTCTTTCGCCATATATCGGACGGGAGTGCAAGTATACTCCGACGTGTTCGATGTACGCGTACGACGCTCTCGCGCGCTACGGAGCGGTGATAGGCGGGATAATGGGGCTTTTCCGAGTGCTTCGGTGCAACCCCTTTTCCAAAGGCGGTTTCGACCCCGTGCCGGAAAATTACAGAGGTAGAATTAAATGGCTCGTGTAGATTACAGACGCCGTAAGATGTTCCAGATTTATATGGTGGCGTTGCTGCTGGTGCTTTGCTGTTTCATCTTGTCGGCGTGTAACGCGGACAGCGGCGCTTTCGACGTGTCGGACGGCAGCGTGTCCGAACCCTCCCATTTCATAGCCAAGCTGATGTACGGGCTTGACGACGACATTGCCGTGTTCGGCTGGTCCGTCGTCGCGTTTACCGTCATACTCAAACTCGTACTCTCTCCGCTGGACATCTGGCAGAAAGTCATCTCCCGCCGCAACGCGAAAGCGATGGAAAGGATGCGTCCGCAGCTGGAAGCGCTCGCCGAAAAGTACGGTGACGACAAACAGCGCTATCAGCAGGAGCAGATGGCTCTTTACAAGAAAGAGAAGTACTCTATGCTCGGAGCGTGTCTGCCGTCCATCATCACTCTTGTGGTGTTCTTCGTCGTGTTCACGGGTTTCCGCGAGATGGTGGGCTATCAGTTCGCGCAGGACTATGTGCAGAGCTACAACGTCTTCACCGAGTCTATGGAGGAACAGCTCGGCGCGGACTACGAGGCCCTCGACAAGACGGAAGAAAACGCGGAGGCGTACAACGCCGCCGTCGAAGTCGCGCAGCAGGCGGTCTACGACCACTATTTCTCGCCCGAACGCACCGAAAAGCGCGGTTTCCTCTGGATACACAACATCTTCGTGTCCGACAACTGGCAGGACGGCGTGCCCGACTATCTCGTCGCAACGGGGCAGGAAGGCTTCGGAATGTCCAGGATTACGGGCGTTATGAAAGACGAATACGAGCTCGTTATGGGCAAGGTCATCGGCGCGGACGAAGCCGGATGGGGCAAGGGCGACGCAAGCTGGAACGGCTGGCTGCTGCTTCCCGCACTCTCCATCGCGCTGTCCTTCCTTTCGCAGAAGCTGCTCACCAAGTCCCAGGGCGCACCCCCTCCCTCCGCCGACGGCAAGAAGGGCAACGACGGGATGCAGGGCTCGATGAAAATGATGCAATACTTTATGCCTGTAATGATAGGCGTGTTCGCTTTGTTCTACTCCGCGGCGTTTGCGCTTTACACGTTCACCAGCTCGCTGGTGTCCGTTGTGTTCCAGCTCGGCTTTACGCTCGTCGGCAAGCTGCTGGATAAGCGTGCGGAGAAGAAGGCCGGGGGATTCAGACCCGCCGGAAGATAGGAGAAAGAATGGAAAAATCAGTTGTGGTCAAAGCAAGCAGCGTCGACCTTGCCGTGGAAAAGGCGCTGGCGGAACTCGGCGCGGAGCGCGACAGAGTTCAGGTGGAAGTGCTCGCAAAGGGCGGGTTGTTCCAGAGGGCGGAAGTCAGGGTGACCCTGAAAGAAACGGTCGCCGACGCGGCGGCGGAGTTCGTCAACGGAGTGCTCTCCGCAATGCGTCTGTCTTCCCGTGCGGAAGCGGAAGAGCGGGACGGAGAAATCGTGCTCGACATAGAAGGGCAGGACAGCGGCGCGGCGATAGGTTACCGCGGCGAAGTGCTCGATGCGATACAGTTTCTGACCCGCACCTACATCAATCAGGAAAAGAACAGTTCGGCGAAGATTGTCGTCGACTGCGAGAATTACCGTGCAAAACGCCGTGACACGCTCGTCGCGCTCGCCAACCGTCTTGCGGAAAAGGCGTACCGCACGCGCAGAAAGGTGTCCCTCGAACCGATGAACCCCTTCGAGCGCCGCATCATTCACAGCGCGCTCGCCGACAGCGAGATTGCCGAGACGCACTCCGAGGGAGAAGACGCGGCGCGTCACATCGTCATCGTGCCCAAGGGAGTGGAACTGCGCGAGGACAGACCGCGCGGAAACCGCCGCGACGGAAGACGCGGTGACGGCAGAAGAGAAAACCGCAGGGAACGCGGAAACGACGCAAAAGGCGACGGCCGCAGAAGAGAACGCACTCCGCGCGCAGAAGAGGAGGAAGTGCCGGACGGCAGGGAATACCGCGGCTATTATACCGACGATTTCGTGAAAGCCGACGCCCCCAAGAGCGGCCCTCCCAAATTCAAGAGCTTCGGAGGCAACAGGAAGCGTTGATATGAGCACGATTGCTGCCATTTCCACGCCCGTAGGGGCGGGTGGTATCGGCATTCTGCGCGTGTCCGGCGAGGACGCGCTTGCGGTCGCCGATGCCATTTTCATTTGCGGGGGCAAATCCCCCCGCGCGCTTGCCGAAACGCCGCTCGTTATGCGTTTCGGCACTTTCCGCGCCGCGGATTTTTGTGACCGCGGCTACGCGGTGTATTTCCCCGCGGCAAAGGCGTATACGGGAGAGGACACAGTCGAGTTTTATCTGCACGGCGGAGTGCGCATTATGCGCGGAGCGCTGGACGCCGCCCTGCAAGCGGGCGCGAAAATGGCGGAAAGGGGAGAGTTCACCCGCCGCGCGTATCTTGCGGGCAGAATGTCGCTTGCCGACGCGGAAGGCGTCGCAGATATGATTAACGCCGAAAGTGCGGCGGCTTTGCGCGCGGCGTACAGGCTTATGGACGGCAGTCTCAGCAGAAAGATAAACTCGCTTTGCGACGAGCTCGGCGACGTCATCACCGGGCTGGAAGCCGTGCTCGATTACCCCGAAGAAACGGAAGACGAAGTTTTGCCGCCCTTGCGCGGACAGATAGAAAACGCGCTCGCGCGCGTGAACGCGCTGCTTGCCACGGCGCGCACGGGCAATATGGCGAAGCACGGCGTCACTGCGGTGCTTGCGGGCAGACCGAATGCGGGGAAAAGTTCGTTGATGAACGCTTTGCTCGGCGCCGACCGCGCCATTGTCACGGATGTGGCGGGGACGACGCGGGATACGCTGGAAGGCTCGGTGGAGTGCGACGGCGTGAAGATAAACCTCATAGACACCGCGGGCATACGCGAAAGCGACGACGCTATCGAGAGCGAAGGCGTGCGGCGCGCGCTGGCTGCGGCAAAGAGTGCGGACGTGGTCATTCACGTCGTGGACACCACGGATATGCGGGCAGAGGCGCCCGACTTCGGCAACGTGAGAGTGTTCACGGTGCGCAACAAATGCGACCTCACATCTTATATGTGCCCCAGGATGTACGGCTGTTTCGCCGTCAGCGCAAAGGACGGCACGGGAGTGGACGGGCTGCGGCACGCCATTGCCGCGCTTTACACCGAGGGCAAGACGGCTGACGGAGAAGTCATCACGTCGGAAAGGCACAAAGACGCGCTTTATCGTGCAAAACGTGCGCTTGAAAGTGCCGTTAAGTCGCTTGACGGCACCGTCGACTGCACTCTCGTCGACCTTCGCGAAGCGTATGACGCGCTCGGGGAAATCACGGGGCGCACCGCGACGGAAGACGTCGTGAACAATATTTTCGCGAAATTCTGCGTCGGCAAATGAGGCTGCGAGCCTCGGCGATACTGTTGCGTTACGTCACGCACGGATGGAAAGGAGGGGTGAACGGGTCTTTGTTGCGCGCGGCGTCGAGGTATGAGGCTGCGAGCCTCGGCGGTACTGCCACGTTACGTCCCGTGCGGTTGGCAGGGGTGAGCGCGACTCTTTGTTGCGCGCGGCGTCGAGGTATGAGGCTGCGAGCCTCGGCGGTACTGCCACGTTACGTCCCGTGCGGCTGACAGGGGTGAGCGCGACTCTTTGTTGCGCACGGCGTCGAGGTATGAGGCTGCGAGCCCTGCGATATTATTGTGACGGGTCCCGGTTCGGGAGTAATGCGGATAAATCCCGCACGGGATTGCATCATCGGAGGAAAATGGACAACGGCAGATTCGAAATCATAGTCGTGGGCGGCGGACACGCGGGTGTGGAAGCCGCGCTCGCGTGCGCAAGGAAGGGGCACAGGACGCTTATGCTGTGTCTGGATTTCGGCACGGTTTCGATGATGGCGTGCAACCCTGCGATAGGCGGCACCGCAAAGGGACATCTCGTGCGCGAGATAGACGCTCTGGGCGGCGAGATGGCGCTTGCCGCGGACAAATCCCTCGTGCAGATAAAAATGCTCAATTCCGCAAAAGGCCCGGCGGTGTTTTCGCTGCGCGGACAGCAGGACAAGCCGCTTTATCAGAAGGTGATTATGGACGCGCTGCGCGCAGTTCCTACGCTCGACCTTATGGAAGGGGAGTGCGCGGAAGTGCTCGTGTCGGGCGGCGAGGTCAAGGGCGTCAGACTTGCGGACGGCACGGTGTTTTACGCCGACGCGGTCATTCTCGCGACGGGGGTCTATCTCAACGGCAAAGTCATCATAGGGGAGTATACGAAAAGTTCGGGGCCGTCCGGGCACGCGCCCGCGACGCTGCTTACGGCAAGTCTTGTCAGGGCGGGGCTTCCCGTGCGCCGTTTCAAGACGGGCACGCCCGCGCGCATTTACCGCGACTCCATCGATTACGGAGAGATGGAGATACAGCTCGGCGAAAACACGGACAGGTTTTCTTTTATGTCCGAAGTGGGCACTTTCGAGGAAGAGCCGTGCTGGCTGACCTACACCAACGCGCGCACGCACGAAATTATTCTGAACAACATTCACCGCAGTCCTCTCTACAACGGCAGCATACACGGAATAGGTCCGCGCTACTGCCCGTCCATAGAGGATAAAATAATGCGCTTCCGCGACAAGGAAAGGCACCAGATTTTCGTCGAACCCGAGGGGCTGCACAGCACGGAAATGTACATTCAGGGGATGAGCAGTTCGCTGCCGCACGACGTACAGGAAGCGATGTACCGCACCATACCCGGACTTACGCATTGCCGCTTTGCAAAATACGCTTATGCGATAGAGTACGATTGCATCGACCCCACCTCTCTTCTTCCCACTCTCGAAAGCAAGGCGGTGAAAAACCTGTATCTTGCGGGGCAGTTGAACGGCAGCAGCGGCTACGAAGAAGCGGCGGCGCAGGGGCTTATGGCGGGGCTGAACGCTTCCCTGCGGCTGGAAGGCAAGGAGCCGTTCGTGCTTGCGCGCGACGAAGCGTATATCGGCGTGCTGATAGACGACCTTGTCACAAAGGGGACAAACGAACCTTACCGTATGATGACCGCCCGCGCGGAACACCGCATAAAACTGCGTCAGGACAACGCCGATATGCGCCTGACCGCAAAAGGATATGCCGCGGGCCTCGTGACGGAAGAGAGAATGCGTCGCACGGAAAAAAAGAGGGCGGAGATTGAACGCGTCATAAGCTGTTCTTCCCTGCCGCTCCCCCGTGCGGAAGCGGAAAGGACGCTGGCGGAAAGGGGAGAGCCCGTGCCGTCCAAACCCCTGACTCTCGGAGATTTGGCGCGCAGGCCGTCCGTGACAGCCGCCGACGTCGCGAAATTTCTGCCTTTCGAATGCTCCGCCGAAGCGCTTTCCACCGCGGTGGTGGAGCTGAAATACGAAGGATATCTCAAAAAGCAGGAACAGGCGGTGAGGGAACAGCGCAGGCTGGAAGAGCGCGCGCTTCCCGCCGATATGGATTATTTTTCCGTGACCGCACTCAGGCTGGAAGCCAGACAGAAGCTGGACAAAATACGCCCTCTGAACCTCGGACAGGCTTCAAGGATTTCGGGCGTATCGCCCGCGGACATCGCCGTGCTCATCGTGTGGCTGGGCAAGCATTGACCGTGCGCTTCCGTGCGGCGTGCCGAGGGCAGAACCGCTTTCCGCGGACTTTCGTTTGAAAAAGCAAAACGCGCAGAGAAATCTCTGCGCATCTTGCTATGATAAGGGGGAAAATTATGAGCTTGTCAGATAATCAAAGTGCCGTAGCTCTTGATTACAGTTGCATAATATCACCGCTCTATAATGCTGTCAAGCGATTTTTGTAGAAAAAATAAAAAATTTTCGGGAAATTTTTTGAAAACCTTACAAAAGTGCAAATCAAAATTTTGAAACGCGGGCGTTTTTGTTAAAAAATGCTTAAAAATCCGACGTGTGTACGGATTAAAAATTAAAACGGACTTGCAAAAACGGCGCTTTTTGCGCCGTGAAAACGCCTGCGGGCAGCGCGCGGACGGTTCTCGCAGTTTCGGGGGAGTGAGAATTTTTTGCCGTGCCGTCCGATAAAGAAAAAATCCGCCTTGCGGCGGAAATTTTCTCGGATTTCAAACGGTCACTTGCAGTTTTTGCAACCTTTGGCGTCGGACGCGTTCTTGGACGCTTTCGCCTGCTTGCTGCCTGCCTGGGCTTTGCTTTCGCTTTCAGCGGAAGACTGTCTGCCGTTTGCTCTGGATTTGGTGTTTTCCATGTTCACTCCTTTTCGGGGTTGCCCCGTTTTTAGGACTTTCGCCCTTTGCGGGTAGTATGGGCGGACTTCGTCGTTTTTATACGTTGTGCGCCGCGGAATATGGTGATATAATATCGGCATGGTCAACATAGGAAATTCCTGGGACGGACTGCTCAAAGACGTTTTCGCCTCCGAAAGTTACGCCGCGCTGCGCGAGTTTCTGAAATCGGAGTACGGACGGCACACGGTCTATCCCGATATGCACGACATCTTCAACGCGCTGAAATACACGCCGTACGAGAAGGTGAAAGCCGTAATCCTCGGTCAGGACCCCTATCACGGCGAAGGACAGGCGCACGGGCTTTGTTTTTCGGTCAAACCGGGTGTCCCCGCCCCGCCGTCGCTGGTCAACATCTTCAAAGAGATACACGACGATGTCGGCGCGGAGAACAAATCCCCCTGTCTTGTCCCGTGGGCGGAGAGGGGAGTGCTGTTGCTCAACACCGTGCTTACCGTGCGTGCGGGGGAGCCCAATTCGCACAAGGGCAAAGGATGGGAAGAGGTCACCGATGCGGTGATAAGGCGGCTCAACGAGAGGACGGAACCCGTCGTGTTCCTTCTCTGGGGCGGAAACGCCCGCGCGAAAAAGGCGCTGATAACCGCGCCGCAGCATCTGGTGCTGGAATGTCCGCACCCCTCGCCGCTGTCCGCGTATTACGGTTTCTTCGGTTGTCGTCATTTCAGCAAGACAAACGCGTTTTTGGCGCAACGAGGCGTTGAAGCGATAGATTGGAGCACTTAAACATCGGGTTTTGAAAACGGTATAATTATGGCAATCGACATAGCACGCATAAACGAACTTGCCCGCAAGGCGAAGACGGAAGGACTGACGGAAGAGGAGAAGGCGGAGCAGGCGAAACTCCGCAGGGAGTATATCGACAGCGTTGTCGGCAATCTCCGCGCGCAGCTCGACAACACTTATGTCAAGAAAGAGTCGGGCGAAGTGGTCAGGCTTTCGGCAAGAGAGGCGGACGACTCCGATACGGAATAACTACGGAATAACAGGGTTGGCGTCCGCGGTGTGTTGTAAGGGCGGACGAAGGAGAGAGATATGAGCGGTACGGGATATACTGTACTGGGTTTTGCTTTGATATTTATCGCGACGGCGGCGGGCGCGTCGGTGGTTTTCTTTTTCAAGAAAGAGATTTCCCCCAAACTCAATACGCTCATTCTGGGTTTCGCGGCGGGGATTATGATTGCGGCGTCGGTGTGGTCGCTCATCATCCCGTCCCTCGAAGGGGCGGAGGAAGGCTACGGCGACCTCAGCTGGCTGCCTGCGGCGACGGGGATACTCGCGGGCGGGATATTCCTCACCTTGCTTGACAAAATCATTCCCCACTTCCACAGCGGAACGAAAGAGGACGAGGGAGTCAACACGGGGAAGGTGAATATGTCCACCAAACTTTTTCTCGCCGTCACCATACACAACATCCCCGAAGGGCTTGCGGCGGGCGTCGTGTTCGGCGCGGCGGCGGCAGTGGGCACGGAGAGCGCATATCTTTCCGCGCTGGTGCTGGCGATAGGAATGGCGGTGCAGAACTTTCCGGAGGGCGTTGCCGTCGCGCTTCCTCTTCACGCGGCGACGGGCAGCAAGACGAAAGCGTTTTTATACGGTGCGGCAAGCGGAATAGTCGAACCGATATTCGCGATATTCGGCTTTTTCCTCACCTCGTTCGTGGAGGCGCTCCAACCGTGGCTGCTGGCGTTTGCGGCGGGCGCAATGATATTCGTCGTGGCGGAGGACCTCATTCCCGACGCGAAGTTGCAGGAGCATCCCCACCTCGGCACGTGGGGCGTCGTCGCGGGCTTCGTGCTTATGATGGTGCTTGACGTTGCGCTCGGCTGACGCGCAAAAACGCTTGTATTTTTGCGAAGAGCATAGTATAATGCCGTAAGTAAGAGAGAGATACGTTCGTAAAACGGGCAGGCCGCGGGCTTCGCCCTTTTTGCGCCGAGAATGTTCGCATATGCGAACACATCCGGAAGGAAGACAACGAAAAGGGGTGCAGCAATGCTGAAATCGCACGAATCCGAAGAAATGTATCTCGAAACCATATTCCTGCTCAAACGCCGCAAGGGTATGGTGCGCTCCGTCGACATAGTGGAGGAGCTCGGATATGCCAAGTCCAGCGTGTCGCGCGGAGTAAACCTTTTGCTGGAAAAGGGCTACATCACGGTGGGCAGGGGAGGCGAGCTTGCGTTCACGGAAAAGGGCTACGAAAAAGCCGCGTCCGTTTACGAGAGGCATCGGGTCATCACCCGCGTGCTCCGCTCTATGGGTGCGGACAAGGAACTTGCCGAAGAAAACGCCTGCCGCATAGAGCACATCATTTCGGAAGAACTGTTTGACGTGCTGCGGGCTTATGACGAAAAAATCTGACTTGCGGGCTGACGCCCGCCGTTTGGGCGGAGCGGCAGCCGAAAGAAAAAACGCGGGTTTAAGCCCGCGTTTTTGTTGTGTAAACCTCGGTTTCGGCGAAACTCATTTGCGCGAATTGTAGTCGCGCCACAGCGCTTCGATGCTTCTGTCGTAGGTCGCTTCGCCTTCGGGGGTGAAGAAACATCCCGGCACTCCCTCGTTGTGGTCGCGGTGGTGTGCCACGCAGGCGCAGCACTTGCCGTGTCTGGGGCAGTCGTAGGTGCAGGGGCAGGGGCGGTTGTTGTCGCAGTTTCCTTTCATATATCTCTCCTTTCGGGCGCGGTGCGCCGCATTTTTCGTCACATTCTCAAAGTGCCGTCTGCCGCCGGGCACGGAGTGCGAAGCCGCGGCAGGGCGGAAGAGGGCGCGTCAGTCTTCGACGACGATTTCCGCGAAGAAATCGACGACTTGTCCGCCTTCCGTGTCGCACACGGTCACGGTCTGTCCCCGTTTTACGTCTATGCACAGCCCGCCGCAAGCCGCCACGGTGTATTTTCTTTTCATACGGCACCGTCCTTTTGCTTTATCATATCAGCGACGCCCCCGAAAATCAACGGGCAAACGCGGAAGAAGGAGAGGAGAAGGAAAGCCGCCGCGGGATGCGCGGACGGGAGCCCACGCCCGCCGCGTGATAACAAAAGCCCGCTTCGGAAGCGGGCTTTTGTGGTGGGGTTGAATAGACTCGAACTATCGACCTCACGCTTATCAGGCGTGTGCTCTAACCAACTGAGCTACAACCCCTAGTTTCCCCTTGCGGGTGTGGTGGAGATGCACGGATTCGAACCGAGGACCTCTTGAATGCAAATCAAGCGCTCTACCAACTGAGCTACACCCCCAAAGTGAATGCTAAGAAATAATAGCACCCGGCACTTTATTTGTCAAACGTTTTTAGCAATATTAACACAAGGCGGAAAACTGCGGAGAAGGCCTTTGTTTTCTGGCGCGGCACATCGTGCGTCGGCGAAGATTGCCCCTTGCGGAAACATCGGAAAGGGGTTATAATTAACGAAAAGCAAAGGAGGAGACATTATGGAACTCAAAGGCAGCAAAACCGAAAAGAACCTTATGGACGCGTTTGCGGGCGAAAGCCAGGCACGCAACAAGTACACATATTATGCCAGCAAGGCGAAGAAAGAGGGCTATGAGCAGATAGCGGCGATTTTCCTCGAAACCGCGGACAACGAAAAGGAACACGCGAAGCTCTGGTTCAAGGAATTCCACGGCATAGGCACCACGACGGAAAATCTCATCGACGCCGCCGCGGGCGAGCACGCGGAGTGGACGGATATGTACAACTGGATGGCGGACGAAGCGGACGCGGAAGGTTTCCACGAAATCGCCGCCCGTATGCGCGGAGTCGCCGCCATAGAAAAGGAGCACGAGGAGAGATATCTCCGTCTGCTCAAAGCGGTGCAGGAGGGCAGAGTGTTCAAAGAGGACGGCATAGTCGCGTGGAAATGCCGCAACTGCGGACACATTCATTTCGGAACGGAAGCGCCCGAAATCTGTCCCGTTTGCGCTCACCCCAGAGCGTATTTCGAAGTGAGAAAGTAAGTTTCGGGCGCAGCCCGACGCGGGGCTTCCCCGCATTTTCGGAAACGGCAGGCATCGCGCCGTCATTCTGCGGAGTTCCCGCAGGGTGACGGCGCGGTTTTTTGTTTTGCGCATTGCTTATTTGCCTTGTTCTGCCCTTTCTCCGCGGCGCAGAGAAGGCGGAGAGGAAGACGGCGGGCAAAGAGGAGGACGGCGGGGACTTACGAAAACGTCCCGCACGACGGAGTGCCGCCGTGCGGGACGAATTGTGCAGAGGGGGGCGCTGTCGCCGCGCGTCTTTCCGCAGGCGTTGTCAGGTGGTCATCATATCGTCGACGGTGAGCATAAGGCGGTTTTCGGACACGCCGTAATCTATGCACTTCTCAATCCACTCCGTGACCGCTTTCGTCTTCTTCGCGCCGAAGAGGCTGACGATTTCCTTGACGACGTCGGCACGGCGCATATTCAGCCCCGTTTCCACCGCGCAGCGCGCCGCGGCGACTATCTCGTCGGGGTGCACTTTGGTGAGGTCGCGCTGGGTGCGCGTGTCGGAGGGGCGGAAAGTTTCGACGGGTTTGTCCGCATAGAACACTTTGCCGAACATTTCTTTGCGGAAGGACGCAAACTCTTCCGTATACTGCGTCAGCGTGGCGACCGCGCGCTTTGCGGTTTTCGGCACATTGTACAGAACAAGCAGTTTATCCAGCAAAACGGAGCTTTCAATCGGCGATTCGGTTTCGATGATGTCGCGTATGCGTGATTCTATCTTTTCTTCGTTGACGAAGTTGAGCACATAGTCCGCGCCCGCTTTCGCCATGGGTTTGCAGTAGTAGCTCTTGTACGGCGCACGGTAGCGTGCGGTGATTTCGCGCACCGTCTTCTTGGAGAGCACCTTCTTTTCCGTAAGTGTGGTGATGACGTCCTTTATCTTGGTTATCTCACGGCGCGTGTTGTTGAAGAAATTGACCGTCCAGAGCTGATAGGTGTTCCAGCCGAGTTTTTTGAGTATCTTGGTCTGCATCGCGACGCGGTCCTTGACGCCTTTCAGCTTGCAGCTGCTTTCGCTGTCGCAGATAATCGCGAGGATGTATTTGTCCTTATTGCGCGGGTCGACGACGGCGACGTCGATTTTGAAATCGCTGACGCCGAGATTGTAGTCGCAGAGTATCCCCTTGTCGCGCAGTTCCGCCGCGACGAGTTCGCCTATGCCGCCGCGGGTAGACGTGATGTCCGCGCTGGAAATGGCAAGCATTTCCCTGCCGCGCTCCGCATATTCGAGGAAGGCTTTCAGCCCCGCCACGCCCTTGCTGTCCGTGCGGTTGAGGTCAATCATATTCCCCGTTATGCCGCTGAACACTTTCATTTCGTTGCGTGCGCGCGTGACGGCGACGTTCAGACGTTTGTAGCCGCCCGCCTGGTTTATCGGACCGAAGTTGAGAGAGAGTTTGCCGTTCGCGTCCGGGGCGTATCCCACGCTGAACAGTATTACGTCGCGTTCGTCGCCCTGCACGCTTTCGAGGTTCTTGACAAACAGAGGCTCGTCGCAGTCGTACGCCGCCGCGTCGAGGTTGTTTTTGTGGATGAGCTTGGAGAGCTCGTTCTCGATGTAGTTCTGCTGGGCGGTGTTGAAGGTGACAATGCCTATGCTCTGACCGCGCTGGGAGGGGTCTTTGAGCCTGGCGATGACTTCCGCGACGAGCGCGTCGCCCTCTTTGCGGTTGCATTTCGACCCGCCGCGTTCGTATACGCCGTCCACATACTTGAACGACACCTTGCTGTTGAGCTCGTTGGGCGAGGGGAATGTGAGCAGGGTGTTGTCGTAGTACATCGCGTTGGAGAAGGCGATGAGGCTTTCGTGGTTGGAGCGGTAGTGCCACAGCAGATGGTTTTCCGGCATTCCGAGCGCGAGGCAGTCGTCGAGTATGCTTTCGAGGTCTTCCACTTCGAAGTGCTCGTCGTCCTTGTAGTCGGAGCTGAAAAACGTCGTGGGCGGCAGCTGTTTGGGGTCGCCGACGACGATGACGTTCTTGCCGCGGACGATGCTTCCCACCGCCTTGCAGGTGGGCACCTGCGACGCTTCGTCGAAGATGACGAGGTCGAACTTGTCCATATCGATGTCGAGGAACTGCGACACCGACGTCGGGGACATCAGCATACAGGGACAGCACGCGTTGAGCACGTTGGGGATTTGTTTGAACAGTCCGCGCAGCGTCGTGCCCTTCATATTCGTCTTTTCCGCGCGCATCAGAATGACGCGTTCGAGGTTGTGGTCGCCCGTGGTGTCCGTGCGGGGGAGTGCGGCGACAAGGCGGCGGTAGAGCTCCTGCCGCGTGAGACGTTCGTATTCTTCCGTGAGCGTCTTGAACTTGTTCGCCGCCTCTTCGAGGGTGAGCCCGGAGAACTGGCAGAGCACGTCGTCGAGATAAAGCTCGCTTTTTATGAAGTTGTAGTAGACGCACTTCTTGAAGCAGCTGAGGATGTCGGCGGCGGAGATTTCGCCCACGTTGAGAGGTTCCAAGATGAAGTCGAAGCCGCTCTGTCTGCACCTTTCCACCATCTCCTGATAGCGGCACCAGCTGGGGATGTAGTCCAGATTCTTCTGCACGTTCGCCACGTATTCTATGCGCGCGCCGATGTCGTCGCCGCCGAGGAAATCTCCCGTGCGGAACACGTCGGAGAACGCTTTCGCCGCCGCTTCGCAGTTGTCGTATGCGGAGATGAAAAATCCTATGTAGCGGTGCAGCCCGTAGCGCGTGAGCTCTATGCAGCTTTCGTTGAACAGATTGATGTCGAAGTCGGCGTACAGTTTCTGCGCGCACTCGTAAAGCTCCGTCATCTTGTCCGCGCGGTCCGCCACTCCCGAAAGGTCGGCGGACGTCATCCCGAACAGTCCCGCCAGCTCGTCGCGCCGTTTCATCAGCGTCAGACGGTTGGACTCGCATTTCGCGAGGAATTCGAGGAAAAGCGTGCGCTCGCGCTTGTCGACGGAGGAGGGGATGCACTTCTTCACCGCGCGGCTCGGATTGCCCGTCTTCACCGCGTCGTTCACTTCCGCGAGGGGGACGTCGGAGGGATATGCGCCGTATTTGCCCACATATTCGGAGGTGAGTCTGCGGTGTCTGCCCAGCGCTTCGCGGAAGGAGTCCACCGTGCCTTTTGCGTTCGCCACCGTCTTGCAGCGCGCAAAGTAGGACTGCACGCAGTCGAGTTTCAGCAGATTGCAGATGTCGTAGAGCGCTTTGAGTTTTGCGTTCGTCAGCGACACCGTGCGCATATTGAAGAGGGGGAGCAGATTGCGCGCGTACTGTCTGAGATGTTTGAGTTCCAGCACATAGATTTCCAGCACGCTTTCGCCGTCCCTTCTCCACTTGTCGTCATAGGCAAAGCCGCCTATGTGGCGGAAAGGCGACTTCTCGATGTCGCCGCACTCTTTCGCGCGCAGAGAAAGCTCGGTCAGCACGTCGAGATAGTTATTGAAGGAACTTTCCGTGAGTTTTTCGTAGAACAGGCTGTCTATGTTCAGGCAGTCGGGCGCGTTCTCGTTGGCGAAATAGTCGAGTATCGCTTCGTAAAGAGAGAAGCCGAGATAGCGTTTGCGATGCATCGCGTCCAGCTCTTTTTGCAGTTTTTCGAGGGGGACGGCGATTTCCGCCGCCTTTTCTTCGAGGTCCTGCTCCGACGTTTCGTCCGCGAGCGCGAGGGTGTTGATGATGTGGTTCAGCACCACGTTCTTGTTGGCTTTGTTGGAGTGCAGTTCCAGACAGAAGTCGCCGAGCCCGATGTTTTGCAGTCTGCGGTGGACGACGGACAGCGCCGCCATCTTTTCCGCGACGAACAGCACTCTCCGTCCGCGCACTATGTTGTTGGCTATGATGTTGGTTATCGTCTGCGATTTGCCCGTGCCGGGAGGTCCGTGCAGCACGAAACTCTTGGAAAGGCTGTCGTAAATCGCGGAGTACTGCGAGCTGTCGGCGGAAATGGGCAGGAACATTCTTTCCTTGCCTATGTACGCTTCGTCGCTGCTGCGGTCCGAGAGGTCGAAAGCGTCCTCGGGCAGTTCCAGCCTGTTGTTGATGAGGGAGCGCACGATGGGATGTTCGCGGAAGCGGTCGCTCTTGTATCTGACGTCGTGCCAGAGCAGATAGTTGCCGAAGGACAGACTTGCGAGGAATACGTTTCCGAGCACGTCCCAGCCCTTGAACCTGACCGTTTCGCGCTTGATGCGCGCAAGCACCGAGAGCACTCCCTGCGGCGTGGACAGGTCCGCGGAAGCGAGCCCGCGCATATCGAGGTCGAACTCCTGATACAGAAATTCCAGCAACGTGCTGTTGACCCTGAGGTCGTCCGTGTTGACTTCTATGGAATAGACGGGAGCGGCGACGCCCTTTTTGCTTATGGTCACGGGGTAGAGGAAGAGGGGAGCGTACTTGTCTTCGCCGGGGTCCTGTTCCTTCCATTTGAGAAATCCCGCCGCGAGGTAGAGCGTCAGCGTGCCCGTTTCTTCCTGAATGGACTTTTCCTTGCGGAAGAGGCGGAGCAGCGCGGTTTCGTGGTCGCGCGGTTCGAACACCGTGCGCAGCCTGCGGCTGCGGTACTCGTAAAGAATGTAGTCCGCGAAAGGTTTCAGGAAATTGGTCCTGTCAAAGCCGTTTGTCAGCTTGTCCAGGCTTTCGAGGCTCTCTTTCGGCTTGCATTCCAGGGTGTAGGAACGGATTTCCGCCATATTTTCTATGAAATCCTCTATGCTGGGGACGAGTATTTTCACCACCGTCTGCGACACCTTGAAATTGAGCAGCGAGTTGCGCATATCCATATCCAGCAGCCTGCGCTCCCACTGCGTGACGCGGCTTATCTCTTTCTCGCCGCCTATGTCGCCGCCGTATTCTTTGAGCTGTTTGGGAGCAAGGTCGGTGTAATAGTCCTTGCTCTGCCGGAGGTCGTATCCGCCCGCGCCCTTGACCCTTTCGGGGAGAGGGAAGATGTGCATTATGCGCGCGCGCTTGATGTCCACGATGAATTCCGCGTCGGCGCTCTTTTTCAGGGTCGCCTGTGCGCTCTTTTCCGCCTTTTCGAAGGATATTCCGCCGAAGATGTCGTTCACGCACACCAGGCTTACGTCGCTCACGCCGCGGTCGGATTTCCTGCGCAGCATTTCCGCGTCGTCGCCAATCAGGTTGGGCAGGCATTCGCCCACCAGGAAGCAGCCCGCATACCACTTTCCGCCTATCAGCGAAATCACGGCGTTCTGCCCGTTCGCCTCCACCATCGCGGCAAGCATAAGCGCGAGTTCGAGCGGAGTGGCGGCTCCCGACGCGAGAGTGTCGCGGTGGTCGGACACGAAAGTGTAGCCCTCGTCCGTCTTTTCCTCGGCGAGCGCGAACTTCTGGTCGGCGAGCACGCTGTAACACGCGGCGAAATGGTTGCGTACGTTGTTGCGCGTGCCTGAATAGCCCGTGCAGGTCGCAAGGTTCCACCCCTGCAATTTGTGCGCGGCGAGATTGAGCAGCTTATTGAGTTCGGCGGTTCTGCGCACGAACGCCGCAAGGCTGCCGGGGTCTTCCGCATAGTCGCATTCGTTGAACGCGAGCAGGTCTACCGCAAAGCGCTGCGACGCCACGACGGAATCGTTCTCGTCCAGCACTTCGAGAATCATCTCCCCGCGCTCTCTCTTGTCCAGCGCGACCATATAAAGAGGGGAGAGGCTGACGGCGGCCTCGAACTTCGCCGTGGTGCGGCGGGGCAGGCGCACGTCCGTTATCTCGCAGGGCACCAGAAATTTGGGCTCGGACGAAATGCGGATGCGCAGATTTTCGCGTTCCGTGTCGGATGAATTCTTGACGTAAAGACGTTTGACGGGAGAGATGCCGTTCTGCAAATGGAAGTAGCTGACGACCTTTGCGCAGCTTGCCGTGATTTCGGCAAAACTCTTTTCCTGTGTTTCTTGTGCCATAATATACTCCTGTCGCGAATTATACCATAATCCCCGCCGCCTATCAACTCGTGTACGCGCGCGTCAAAAACGTCAAAAACGCCGTGTTTTTGTCAAAACGCGACGTTTATTGCACATTTTGCGATGAAAAACCGTGTTTTGCGTCGAAAAACGGAGCAAAATCCCCGCGGCAAAAATTTTATCACACGGGTATGAAACCGTACAGCAGTACGCCGCACACCGCGGAAACGATTATGAGCGCGATGGGGGGTATCTTTTTCTTTTTTATCTTCACGAAGGACAGCGCAAGCAGTCCGAGGAAGAGCCCGAGCGCGATGTAGTCCACCCTGAACGACGCCGTGTCGTATATGCTGTCCATTCCGAAGAGCACGAGTATGCCCACGGTCACGACCACGGAAAAGAGCAGTCCCGTCACCGAGCCGCTGACGTGGTCGAACACTTCCTGCACCACGGGACGGTTCATATACTTCGAGAAGAATTTCGCGATGAGTATGATTATGATGAGCGAGGGCAGCACCACGCCCACCGTGCACATTATCGCGCCGCCCAGCCCCGCGATTTCCTGCCCCGCGTAGGTTGCGATGTTGACGGCAAACGGCCCCGGCGTGCTTTCGGAAATGGCTATGAAATCCAGCAGGACTTCCTGGCTGAGCCATCCCTTCGCCACGAGTTCCTCCATAATCAGAGGTATCATCGCGTGCCCGCCGCCTATCGTGAACAGTCCGATTTTGAAGAAGGTCCAGAAGAGCTGCAATTCAAGCATTGTCCTGTCCTCCTTCCGCGTCCGAGCCGTTCTCCGTCCGCGCCGTGCCGTCATTGTCGCCCTTTGCGACTGGTATCATATGCGAAGCGAGCAGGAAAGACGGGCAGTCGTCCCCGCCTTTCTTTCTTTCGTAAGGCGCCACGCCGACGGTCAGCGCAATCATAAACTTTTTGTTCGCCCAGACGTGCGCCCACGCCACCGCGATTATCGAAATGCCGATTGACCCGAGCATAAGATATATCACGTTGACGTCCGAGAACACCGCCAGACAGAACATCGCGACCGCAAGCAGCACGGTGACCGCCTTTTTCTTCATTTCTTTGAGGAATTTGAGCGCCGCGTGCACGATGAGCACTATCACGCCCACGCGCACGCCCATAAACAGCGCGTTGACCCATTTGTTGTCGCGCACGATGTCGAGGACGAAGGACAGTGCGAATATGACCAGGAATGCGGGCAGCACCACGCCGAACGTCGTTATCACGCCGCCGACTATCCCCGCGCGCTTTGTTCCGATGAATGTTGCGATGTTGATGGAAATGGCACCGGGAGTGCTTTCCGCAATGGCGAAAATGTCCAGCAGTTCCCCGTGCGTGAGCCAGCCGCGCTTGTCCACGACTTCGTGTTCAATCATCGTGAGCATAGCGTATCCGCCGCCGAACGAAAACAGCCCTATCTTGAAAAAGACCAGGAACATTTTCAGGCTTTCTTTGAGTTTTTGAAGCAGGGACTGTTTCATTGCGCGGTCATTATATAATATTCTGTGTCGGATTTCATCAAAATTGACCCTATTTGCGGCAAAATGCCGCAAATTGTTCCGTGCGAGGGTCCGCCAAAGCTCCCGACGCGTATGTATGCACGCCCGTTCCGCGCGCGTTCACTTTACTTTTTGCGCGCGGGAGGGTATTATTGTATCGCGGAAAACCGCGGGGTGGAATATGAACGCTTACGACGCAGCATCACGCTTTCTTTTCGACGGACGCATCACGGACGTCAGCCCTTACGGCAACGGACACATCAACGACACTTACGCCGTGTCCTGCGAGAGGGATGACGGAAAGGTGCGCTATATCCTGCAAAGGCTCAACGCCAACGTCTTCCCCGACAGGGCGGGGCTTATGCGCAATATGATTGCCGTCACGGACTTTCTGCGCGGCAAGGTCGAAGAGGACGGCGGCGACCCCGAACGCGAATGTTTGCGTCTCATCCCCGACAAGGACGGCGAAAGGTACTACACCTCTCCCGAAGGCGAAGTGTGGCGCGCCACGCAGTTCATCGAAAACACCGACGCCTATCTCGTGGCGGACGACGACGGTATGTTCCGCGACGCGGGCAGGGCGTTCGGGAAGTTCGTCGCGCGGCTTGCCGATTTCGACGCGGGCTCTCTTTTCGAGGTCATCCCCGATTTTCACAACACGGTAAAGCGCTTTGCCGCTTTCGAACGCGCACTTGCGGAGGACGTGAAGGGCAGGGCGGCTTCCGCCGCGGCGGAAACGGAGTTCGTTCTGGCGAGAAAGGAGGGGTGCTCCGTCATAGTCGACGCGCTCGCGTCGGGCGGGATACCCACCCGCGTCACCCACAACGACACCAAGCTGAACAACGTGCTCATCGACGTCGTCACCAAACGCGCCGTATGCGTCATAGACCTGGATACGGTGATGCCTGGCAGTATGCTTTACGACTTCGGCGACGGTGTGCGCGCGGGCTGTTCCACCGCAAAAGAAGATGAGCCCGACCTTGACAAGGTGGATTTCGACCTCGGTCTGTTCCGCGCGTTTGCGGACGGGTTCCTGTGCGGGATGGAGGGCCGCGTCACGGAGCGCGAGAGGCAGCTTATGCCCGACGCGGCAAGGCTGATGACTTTCGAGTGCGGGATGCGTTTCCTCACGGATTACCTGTCGGGGGATACGTATTTCAAGACCGCTTATCCCGAGCATAACTTAGTGCGCGCCAGGACGCAGTTCAGGCTCGTCCGCCGTATGGAAGAGCTTGCGGCGGAGATGGCGGCGGCAGTCGCGGCGAGTGTCGGTAAGAGATAGTAAAATAAACACAAAATTCCACAACGCGGCGTTTATTCGCCGGAACGGAGGCATAAAATGAGCATTCTGGTCACAGGCGGGGCGGGTTACATAGGTTCCCATACGGTTATCGACCTCGTGGAAAACGGCTATGACCCGATTATCGCGGACAATCTCTGCAACAGCAAATTCGAGGCGGTGAAGCGCGTCAGGGAGCTTTGCGGCAAAGACGTGAAATTTTACGAATACGACCTTTGCGACATCGGGCTCGTGCGCGACATTTTCGAAAAGGAGAATATCGAGGCGGTCATCCATTTCGCCGGGCTGAAAGCCGTGGGTGAGTCCTGCGAGAAACCTCTCGAATACTTCCGCAACAATCTCGGCAACACTCTCAATCTTCTGCAAGTGATGCGCGAGCACGGCGTAAAAAACTTTGTGTTTTCCTCTTCCGCCACCGTCTACGGTCAGCCGAAGAGCGTCCCCATCAAAGAAGATTTCCCCCTTTCCGTCACCAATCCTTACGGACGCACCAAACTGATGATAGAGGACATTCTCCGCGACGTTTTCGCCGCCGACAAGAGTATGAACATAGCCCTGCTGCGCTATTTCAACCCCATAGGCGCGCACAAGAGCGGCAGGATAGGCGAGGACCCCAACGGCATACCCAACAACCTTATGCCTTACATTTCGCAGGTCGCGATAGGCAAACTCGAAAAACTTTACGTCTTCGGCGACGACTATCCCACCCGCGACGGCACGGGTGTGCGTGACTACATCCACGTGCTCGACCTTGCCCGCGCCCACACCTGCGCGCTCCGCAAACTTGCCGAAGCCCCCGGTCTTGTCACCTACAACGTCGGCACGGGCAAAGGATACAGCGTGCTTGAAATAGTCCGCGCCTTCGAAAAAGCCAGCGGCAGAAAAGTCCCCTACGTCATCACGGGACGCCGCCCCGGCGACATAGCCGAGTGCTACGCCGACCCCTCTCTCGCCAAACGCGAGATGGGCTTCGAGTGCCGTTACGGGCTGGACGAAATGTGCGAAGACAGTTGGAGGTGGCAGCGTCAGAACCCCAACGGCTTCTGAACGGCGCTATTCGGCGTGATACGGCGTCAAAGCCCTTTCCGCATTGCGGTCACGTACGGTTAAGTACGCTCCCTTATGCGGGAAGGGCTTTTCCTTGTCTGACGCTCGAATATCGCCGTTCAGCAACTAACTTTGGTAATTTGGGGTCCCCATCAAGAAATCTCTGATTTTTTGATGGGGTGAATTCTGCGTCAGGCACTCTGCCGCGACTGCTCACGTACGAGAAGTACGCCACGCATCCGCGGACAGAGTGCCTTCCTTGTTCTTCATCAAAATATCGCCGTTCAGCGGGATAAGTTAAACGTGAAAAACCCCGCAAACCCGTGAGCGTGACGAAAACAAATTCCCCTATACCCGACGGACGTTTATTCGGAGTGGGAGCCGCAACAGGCGGCGACCGGGTGAGTGCCGAGGGCAAGGACGGACGTACGCCGGCAATGCGCCGTCTGTTCGCGAAGCGGGCGCATTGCAAGTGGCATAACATTGCGCCGCCTGAGAGGCGGCGCATCGGAAGCACTTGTGCCCGAGTGCCGAAGGTGTCCTCCCGCAACCGTGGGTGCCCTTTCAGGGGGTACGGTTGCGGGGGAAACCCGCAGGAAGGGGGCACAATATTCCGGTGTTTTGGCAGAAGAGCGGCGCGCACCTCTTTACAAAAAACGCAGTTTAATTCTCAAAAACGACCGAAAAACGCCGTTTTACGGCAATTATATGAAGGCGAACGAACGGTTTCGGGGTGTTGCGGAAGGAAGAAAGGCGTGTCGCCTTGCGCGCGTGAGCGCACTTGCGTATACGGTTAATATTTTCAAGGTCGTGGGGGAGTCATTGCGGCGGAAAGATTAAATTATCATTAAACGCGCAAAATTCGGCTTGTCATATGCGCTCGCGTGTGATAGTATATAACAGTCGGGTGGGTTCCGACAGGATGTTCCATTACAAGCAGGGGGAAAGGAATGAGGAAATTTTTCATCGGAATCGTTTTGATTGCCATTATTGCGGCTTCCGTTTTCGCTTTTGCGGCTTGCGATGATAATGAAAATGACATTGATTTGACTCCGTCGTGGTCTGTCAATACGGAATGGTTGGATACTCCGCTCGCCTTATTGGTGACGCAAGAGTCCAGCACCGGAGTTTTGAGTTTCGTAGATGAAACCCGTTGGCGCATAGATGTCGGCGGCGGTGCCGCTAAGATGGGAGAGAATTCGAATTGGTGTCAGGGGACCTACTATTTCGCCGATGAGAACGGCGAACCCGGAGGAATTCCCGGGTTGGACCCCTTGGTAATGCTTCTGTTTGATACCGAAGCATACATAGCAAGCAATCCCGACGATGAGAATCCGGAGATATACGACCCCGCCAACATCGCATTGGTGGACCCCGTCACCGACGAACCCGTCGATAAAAACATAGAGGTCGTTTATTATCCCGACGAGAACGGCGTTTATATCGTGAAAGCGCGAGGCATTAACGAGTTTGCGATAATGGGTGCCGGCGCATACAAGGACGAGATAACGATGACCTATGAGTTCTATCCTCCGCAGGATGGCACGTTGGGTCTCGGCGGCGCACCTGCCCCCCTTCCTCCCGAAGGGAAAAAGGACTACGGTCCGATAATAGGCGGTGTCGTCGGAGGAGTTGCCGCAGTTGTCATAATCGTAGTGATAGTGGTGCTTGTGAAGAAGAACAAGAAGAAGAAAGCCGCGCAGGCTGCCGCGCAAGCGGAGCAGTCCGACGCGCAGGAAACTCCGCCTGAGGAGTGACGACGTCCGCGGGTCGTAAAAGTGCGGAACGTGCGGCTTTGCGCCGCTGAGACAGGCAACAAGGGAGGACGGGCGTCGGCGCCTTGTCCTCCGTGCAGGTTATAAAAAAGGAGAAAATTATGGATCAGAGCAGCAAGAACAAGGTCAAACTCTTCCGCACCTTGAAAGTTGTCTTCTACTGCCTCGGTCTGCCTCTCTTCGCACTCGCGGTCGTTCTGACCGCCGCAACCGAATATGTGGGTGAATTCGCATATGTGGGTATGGCGGAAACGGAACTGTTCGCGAGTATGAAGGTGCTGTTCAACGGCACGGCGCTTTACGGCGTCTGGGTGGCGGCGGGAGTGTGGCTCATCATAGCCATTTCTCACATCATCATCGCCAAGACGGTGAAGAACAGGCGCGCCCGTACGTTTATCGTCGCGGCGGTGACCCTCGTGGTTATGCTTGTTCCCGTCGTCGTGATGGACATTGCCATACCCATCAGGCTCGACCGGATTCAGGCGGACGCTCCCGAAGGGGTGACCATCACAAGTTATGAGGACGAGAAAGGGCACTTCTACACCAGGACGAGCGCGAGCTGGACGGCAAACGGCAAGTATGAGAGCAACAACTATTACTTTGTGACCGCGGTGGAGAATTTCCTCAAAACCTACAATATTGGTATGTACGGCGGCACCAAGAGCGGCACGGCGAACAACACGTCCAATACGCCCGTGACTTACGGAAGGCTGTATCTGGACAGTGAAGGCGTTGCTCCTTTTGCAGGCGAAACCGCCATTGCGGACAAGCTCGTCAAGATAGGCACCACCATTACGGTCGGCGGGCAGGAACTTGCCGTCACGCAGAACGGCGACGGTCTGCTCCAAATCGGCGATATGGTGTTCACGGAGTACTACTACGGCGCAAGCAACGGGCTGTGGTACAGGACTTCCGCCACGGCTCAGATGGGCGACGGTAAGTACGGCTATGCCTCCTACAACTCCAACGGGATGCTCTCCGACGGCTACGTTTACGGGCTGGATTCTGCGCTCGAAATCCTCGAAGATTACTATTACTCGCAGATGATGATAACCGAGCTCGAAAATGCCGCGACTATGGCGGGCACGACTCTTCCGACGTATGACGAGATAATTTCCGGCGCAAGTGCGGCGAGAGATGCGTATTACACCGACCCGTCCTCCGAAGCCACGGACTACGAGAGATGGCTGTGGGGACAGCAAGCCGCGATAAGCGAAGATTTCTCTCTCACCCGCGGCGAACTCGAAACTGTGCTCAACGCGCTCGGCGGCGCAATCGGTGGTGCGCTCGGAGAAACCGTAGAAACGGTTCTCGGCATTCTGCCCGGTCTCTTGGGAGATATGATTGTCGCCAATGAGGACGGTAGTTATACAATCAATATAACCGACACGGCAACCGGTGCAGTCACCGTATCTATCACAATTGCCGTAGAAGATGCATTCGATAACGGGACGCAGGTGCTGACCGTGAAACTCAGCGGAAGCACTTTCGGCGAGGAAGAGTTCACCATCGGGCTCGACTCCCGCCTTATAAGCGGGCTTGCAGACATCCTCGACTGGGCGGTTACCAATCTGGGATATACAAGTGCCACGGAACTTATAAGCGATATTCTTAACGGTGGCAGCTCCAACAGCACCATATCCACCATCAGCACCATACTGAACCTGGTCGGCGGACTCATAGGACTTGACAGCATCCTCGACCTCATTCCCACCGACGCGGCAACCACCGAGGATTTGGTGTACGGGCTTATTGAGAATCTGCTCAGCGGACTCTACTGGTATTCCAGCAGCGAAATCAAGCCGCTTTACGACTTCTATGTCGACGGGCTCGGCGAGAGTGCGTCCGACGAAGCGAAAGAATATGCGCAGTATTATGCCGACTATGACAGAGCGGTGTACGAGGGCGGTATGCACGGCTATATGATAGGCTCCGTGCTTGTGCCCGGCAGCTCCGTCATCGCGGGCGACACGCTCGGCAACGGCAGCTACTCCGCGACGGTTCCGGCAAGCTATGCCGAAGTTATGCAGCTGAAAACCGAGCTCGCTTACAAGAGATGGCTCTATCCGCTTCTCGGCGTGAGAGAGTGCCTCGTGTGCTTTATGCCGTTTGTGGTGCTGTTCATCATACTGAGCGGCGTCGCGGCAGAAAAAGAAATGCTTTACGCCACGGGACAGGAAACCGCGAAGAGCAAGAAAAACAAGAAGAAAGAAGATGAAGAGGAAGCCATTCTGTTTGCGGAGGAGTCCGACAAACAGACGGCGTCCGAAACCGCCGCGGCGGAGGATGTCCCCGTGACACCGCTCCCCGAGGAGGGCACCGCGACCCTTGTCGCGGACGAAAACGACAAGGAGGTGCTGTGATATGAAAAACGCAAATACTGCTGACAGCAAGAAGAAATTCAACGGCAAGATAGCGGGACTCACAGTCCTCGAAGTGCTGTTCTATCTGTTCAGTCTGCCCATCATCGTGGTGCTTTCCGTGGTGTTCGGCGTCAGGGCTTACGAACTCGTTCCCTACTATTCGTTCTGGCCTTTTGTCGGCGTCATCCTCGCCGGCGTGCTGTGCCTGATTTTCATCATAGTCGTTATGTGCATTTCCCTTCGCAAGAAGAGCAAACGCACTATACTGATGCAGACGGTTTCCATAATCGTCGCGGTGATTTTCCTCACTTCGTTCATTGCCGTGGCACTCGATGTCGTGCTGCCCGACGTGCTTGCGCAGCTGACATCCAGCACCCTCTTTTACGAGGACCTGAACAATCAGTCGCTCGCGTCCGAACAGGCGGAATTCAACGCCTCTCTTGACCGCAAGTTCATTATGCTGAATTTGCTGAACGGCAACTACGACCCGCAATACGAGTACGAAACTTTGAAGGCGGACAGCGACATTACGTCCAGAAGACGTCAAATCGGCAGCGAACTCGGTCGGTTGGATTCGACAGAGCAGTATGAGCAGATATATCTTTCCGACGAGCTCTATGCGGAACTCTTCCAATTCATCTATGACGAGTACATTATGACCGACATAGATTACGCGCTGCTCGAACCCAACAAACCGTTCGGCAACACCACCCGTATAGCAATGGGACACGCGATAGCGGAAGTAATCTATCCCGAATTCCGGCAGCTTGCCGAAGAGGGTATGAGCAACGAGAGGATAGCGTATCTGTATCAGAACAATTACGCAAGCCTCAAAAACGACGGTTATCTCACCTATGACGATTCGATGATTCTCTTCGCAACGTCCGGCAGAATGACCGTTCCCGTCGTCATCCGTCTGCTTCTCGACCGAGGCTACACCTACACCGAAGGCGAACAGGCATATATCGAAAACGGCGAGGTGGTCGAACCCGAAGGCACGTTCTATCTCGAACTCTATGAGAAGGAAGACGTCATTGCCATAATGGAAGATGAAGATGCGGTGGAGTGGAACAGCGACGGCACCCGCGGCGTCCTCGTGAAGGAAGTTGAAGGCGTCGATTACGGCGTCGGAGCCGTCGTCATCCCTGTTTATGACGAAAACGGCACCCTCACCGGCGGTTACATCCGCGCGCCCAGACAGTGGAGCATCCTCGATATGGACGGCAAGAATATGGATGTCGCCGCAATAAGCGATGTGGTCATCGACCTCGGTGAACTTCTCGGGGACATTGAAGTCGGCGGGTTCGACCTTGGCAGTATTTTTAGAAATATGGACCCCATGACCATCGGTGAATTGCTTAATAATTTGGATGGTATTATTTCAACGTTGATGAGTGCTCTGGGCGGCGGTTCGAGCAACATCAGCATTATGTCCATCATCGATAAACTGCTCCAAGGAGTGACGGACGTCATTATGGCGGCCACGGGCGGCAGCGGGCTTTATCTCAATCTCGCAATCAACGACCAGGGCGCGCTGGAAATCGCAATCGCCCCGACCAATGTCGAAGTCGGTATGCTCGGCTATCAGTATATGACCTGGATGGAATCCAACAACCTCCTCTTTGCGGTCATGGGCGTGATGTCCCTGCGTGAATGGCTCTACATCTTCGGCGCGGTGTCCGTATTGCTCGCGTTTGCGGCAGGTATGTGCCGTGAGATAAAGGCGCGCGTGAGAAAGGATATGGCCGACAACGAAGAACTCGAAGCTGAAAACGAAGCGGCAGGCGAAGGCGAAACTTTCGAGAGCGGAGCGGCGGAATATGACGCCGAAACTCCTGCGGCCGATATTGAGGCCATGGACCCCGTCCCCGAACCCGCGGAATAATCCGACAATGAGAAAGGGCTTGCGCGCAAGCCCTTTCTTTTTGCGCATTTTTGCGGAACGGGGAGTAAAGGCGGCGGCGCAGAACGGAGCGCTATCGCAAATGCGCCGACATATGACGGAAGACCGTGCCCGCGGCGGGGTGCGCGGATAAGCGTATGTGCGCATACGGGGCTGACAAACGTATGTGCGCGTATCGGGGAGGGGCGAGTGCGTTAACGCGTGCGTGGACGGGCGCGCGTTCAGGCGCGGAAGAGTTATGAATATGTCGTCGTAAAAAATAAAAATAAAATACGGTCATTACGCTTGCAAACGGGCGCGCGTGTGATATAATGGAAAAAATTTCGGGAGAGAATATGCTCGCTTTTGAAAATGCCGTTTATTATACGACGAAAGGATTTCGCAGGGGCGGTATCACCGTTGAAGGCGGCAGGGTGTTTCTCTCTCCGTCCGAGCCCGTGAAAGAGGCGGACGTATTCGGAAAAATCATTCTTCCCGGTCTGGCAGACGTACACGTGCATCTGCGGGAACCGGGATTTTTTTATAAGGAAAGCATAGCGACGGGCAGCGAAAGCGGCGCAAGGGCGGGGTATACCGCGCTTCTTGCAATGCCCAACCTCAACCCCGTGCCGGACAGCGCGGCGCATCTCGCGCCCGAACTCGACGCCATCGCGCGCACGGCGGTGGTGGGAGTGCACCCCTATGCCGCGCTCACCGTGGGCGAAAAGGGGAGGGAGCTCTCGGCGATAGAGGAACTTGCGCCTTGCGTTGCGGGATTTTCCGACGACGGCAAGGGAGTGCAGAGTGCGGAGCTGATGAGAGAGGCTATGCTGCGCGTGAAGGCGTGCGGAAAAGTCGTGGCGGCGCATTGCGAAGCGGAGGAACTGCTGAACGGCGGATATATTCACGACGGCGCGTATGCCGCGGCTCACGGGCACAGGGGGATTCCGTCCGAAAGCGAGTGGAGAATGGTGGAGCGCGACGTCGCGCTGGCGGAGGAAACGGGCGTGAAATATCACGTCTGCCACGTTTCGACCAAAGAGAGCGTGGACATCGTCCGTCGGGCAAAGGCGCGCGGAGCGGACGTCACCTGCGAAACAGCGCCGCATTATCTCGTTCTTACGGAGGACGACCTCGAAGAGGACGGAAGGTTCAAGATGAATCCGCCTCTCAGGTCGGTGGAAGACCGCGCGGCGCTTATCGACGGACTGCGCGACGGCACGGTGGATATGGTGGCGACGGACCACGCGCCGCACTCCGACGAAGAAAAGGGCAGAGGGCTCAAAGACAGCGCAATGGGCGTAATAGGGCTGGAATTCGCTTTTCCCGTGCTGTATACGGAGCTTGTGCTCAAAGGGAAAATCTCGCTTGCGCGGCTGATTGAGGCGATGAGCACGGCGCCCGCGCGCAGGTTCAATCTGCCGACGGGCGACATATACGACGGAGCGCCCGCCAATCTCGCCGTCATCGACCTGTCGAGAGAATGGACGGTGAGGGGAGCGGAGTCCGCGTCCAAGGGCAGCAGCACTCCTTTCGAGGGCAGAAAAGTCAGAGCAAAGAACGTAATGACAATATATAACGGAGAAACGGTATGGAAAGAGTGAAAAGAAAACTCGTGCTGGAAAACGGCGATGTTTACGTCGGCACAGGCTTCGGCGCGTCCGCGGACGCCATAGGCGAGATAGTGTTCAACACGTCCATGGCGGGGTATCAGGAGATTATTTCGGACCCGAGCTACACCGACCAGATTATTGTGATGTCCTATCCCATCATCGGCAACTACGGCATCACGGACGAGGACTACGAAAGCAAAAACCTGCTTCTCAAAGCGATGGTAGTGCGCGATTACAACGACGCGCCGTCCAACTTCCGCTACACCAAGACGCTTTCGGAGCTGCTGGAAGAAAACGGCGTGCCCGGCATTCAGGGCATCGACACCCGCAAGCTGGTGCGCACCATACGCGACAAAGGCTCGATGACCGCGTGTCTTGTGGATGCGGACGTCCCCGACGAAGAGGTTATGAAGAGGATTGCGCAGTACGTCTATCCCACCGACCAGGTGCAGAGAGCGGGATGCAAGAAGAGATGGTACAGCCGCACGCCCAATCACCGCTATAACGTGGTGGCGATAGACTGCGGCATCAAGAACCAGATGGTCAAGAACCTGAACAGCAAGGGATGCAACGTCATCGTCGTGCCTCACACCATCAGCGCGGAGGACGTGCTTGCGCTGAAACCGGACGGAGTTTTTCTGAGCAACGGTCCCGGCGACCCCGTCAACGTGCCGGAGGTGGTGGAGCTTGTCAGGGCGCTCAAAGGAAAGGTGCCGATTATGGGCGTGTGTATGGGTCACCAGCTCATCAGCCTTGCCTACGGGGCGAAGACGTACAAGCTGAAATTCGGCCACCGCGGCGGCAATCATCCCATACTCGACAAGACCACGGGATATATCGAAATCACGGCGCAGAACCACAGCTATGCCGTGGACGAGAAGTCGCTGAAAGGGACGGGGCTTTCCGTCACGCACGTCAATCTGCTGGACGGCACGGTGGAAGGCGTGGAAGACAAGAAGAACAAAGTGTTTTCCGTGCAGTTCCATCCCGAAAGCGCGCCCGGTCCCTGCGACAGCATAAGGCTGTTCGACAAATTCATTGCCAACATCGAGGAGTGGAAGAAAAATGCCTAAGAGAACGGATATAAAGAAAGTTTTGGTCATAGGCTCCGGGCCCATTGTCATAGGACAGGCGGCGGAGTTCGACTATGCGGGCACGCAGGCGTGCATCGCGCTGAAAGAAGAGGGCTACGAAGTCGTCCTTGCCAACTCCAACCCCGCCACGATTATGACGGACAAGATGATGGCGGACAAGATATATATGGAGCCGCTCACCCTCGAATACGTCGCGCGCATCATCCGTTACGAGCGTCCCGACGCAATCGTCCCCGCCCTCGGCGGACAGACGGGGCTCAACCTTGCGATGAAGCTCGCGCACAGCGGTGTTTTGGACGAATGCAACGTTAAACTGCTCGGAACGTCGCTTGAAAGTATCGAAATGGCGGAAGACCGCGAAAAATTCAAAGAGATGTGTATGCGCATCGGCGAGCCCGTCATCCCTTCGCAGATAACTTACAGCATAGAGGAAGCGAAAGAAGCTGCGCTTAATATAGGCTATCCCGTGGTGCTGCGCCCCGCGTTCACGCTCGGCGGCACGGGCGGCGGTTTTGCGGAGACGGAAGAGGAGCTGTGCGAGATTATGAAAAACGCGCTCCAACTTTCTCCCGTGGGGCAGGTGCTGGTCGAAAAGAGCGTCAAAGGGTTCAAGGAAATCGAGTTCGAAGTCATGCGCGACGCGAACGATACCGCGATTGCGATATGCAGTATGGAAAACCTCGACCCCGTCGGCGTGCATACCGGCGACAGCATAGTCGTTGCGCCCGCGCAGACGCTCACCAACAAGGAAGTGCAGATGCTGCGCAACAGCGCGCTCAAAATCATCCGTGAGCTGAAAATCGAAGGCGGCTGCAACGTGCAGTTTGCGCTGGACCCGCATTCGTTCAGATATTACCTCATCGAGGTCAATCCCCGCGTGTCGCGCTCTTCCGCGCTTGCGTCCAAGGCGAGCGGCTATCCCATTGCGCGCGTGACGGCAAAGGTCGCTCTCGGAATGAGGCTGGACGAGATACCCCTCGCCAACACTCCCGCGTCCTTCGAGCCCGCGCTCGACTATATCGTCACCAAAGTGGCGCGCTTCCCGTTCGACAAGTTCGACACCGCCTCCAACAAGCTCGGCACGCAGATGAAAGCGACGGGCGAGGTGATGAGCATAGGCAGGACTTTCGAGGAAAGCCTGCTCAAAGCGCTGCGTTCGCTCGAAATCGGCGCGATACACATCTGGATTCCGAAGTTCGACACCTGGACGAGGCAGGAGCTTTACGACTACATCAAAGACTGCACGGACGACAGGCTTTTCGCCATTGCGGAGCTGTTCGAGCGCGGCGGCGACATAGGTCTTATCGCGTCCAGCACGAAGATAGATATGTTCTTCCTCGAAAAGATAAGGGAGATTGTCGAGTTCGAGTCCGTCGTCAAGGCAAATCCCTTTGACGTCGAAGTGTTCAAAGAGGCGAAGCGCCGCGGATTTTCGGACAAGTATCTCGCGAAAGTGTGGAAGTCCACGGAAGAGGAAATCTTCTTAAAGCGCAGGGAGCTCGGCATAATGCCCGTGTACAAGATGATTGACACCTGCGCGGGTGAATTCGAGAGTTACGTTCCTTATTTCTACTCCACCTACGAGGAAGAGCAGGAGAGCGTTGTCAGCGACAAGAAGAAGATTATCGTGCTCGGCTCCGGTCCCATCAGAATAGGTCAGGGCATAGAGTTCGACTACTCCACCGTACACGCCATCTGGACCATCCGCGAGGCGGGCTATGAGGCAATCATCATCAACAACAACCCCGAAACGGTGTCCACGGACTACACCACTTCCGACAAGCTCTATTTCGAGCCGCTGACGGTCGAAGACGTGATGAACGTCATCGAGCTCGAAAAGCCCGACGGCGTTGTGGTGTCCCTCGGCGGACAGACCGCAATCAACCTTGCCGACAAACTCGACGCGCTCGGCGTGAAAATCATCGGCACGGACGTCAACGCCATACGCAACGCCGAGGACCGCGACTGTTTCGAAAAGATACTCACCGACCTTCACATTCCGCAGCCCAAGGGCGAAGCGGTGTTCACCGTCGAAGAGGGACTTAAAGTGGCGGAAAGGATAGGTTATCCCGTGCTTGTGCGTCCCAGCTACGTTCTCGGCGGCAGACAGATGCAGATTGCGTCCACGCCCGAAGCCCTCGGCAAATATCTCCGTTCCGCGTCCGCGCTGAACACGGGGCACGCCATCCTGGTGGACAAATACATCCTCGGCAAGGAGCTCGAAGTGGATGCGGTGTGCGACGGCAAGGACGTGTTCTGTCCCGCGATAATGCAGCACATCGAGCGCACGGGCGTGCACTCCGGCGACAGCATCAGCGTCTATCCCACTTTCAGCATCAGCGAGGCGGCGAAGAAGAAAATCCTCGACTACACCGTCAAACTCGGTCTGGGCATAGGCATTGTCGGACTTTACAACATACAGTTCATCGTCGACGACAAAGAGGACGTCTACGTCATAGAAGTCAACCCCCGTTCTTCGCGCACCGTGCCTTTCATTTCCAAGGCGTCGGGCTATTCGCTTGCCGACATCGGCACGAAAGTTATGCTCGGCATTTCGCTCAAAGAGCAGGGCTTCACCTCCGTGTATCCCGAAAAAGAGCCCGACAGGTGGTATGTCAAAGCGCCCGCGTTCTCTTTCTCGAAAATCAAGGGAATGGAAGTCTATCTCTCTCCCGAGATGAAATCCACGGGCGAGGCGATAGGTTACGACACCTCTATGAAGCGCGCGCTTTACAAGGCGCTCAAAGCGTCGGGGATGAGTATGCAGAACTACGGCACGGTGTTCCTCACCATAGCCGACTGCGACAAGGAAGCCTTCCTGCCCATTGCGAAGCGTTTTTACGACCTCGGTTTCAACATCGAAGCGACGAAAGGGACCGCGGACTTCCTGCACGCCCACGACATTCGCGCCAGAAGCAAGGCGAAAATCAGCGAAGGCAGCGACGAAATCCTCGACAGCATAAGGAAAGGGCACGTCACTTACGTCATCAACACCCGCGACCTCAACGAAGAGAGCACCAAGCGCGACGGTTACGAGATACGCCGTGCGGCGGTGGAAAACAACGTCACTCTGTTCACGTCGCAGGACACCGTCGAAGCGCTGCTGGACGTGCTGGAAGATATGACATTCCGTGTGAGCACAATCTGCTGATGAAAAGAGAAATGCTGACCGTCGCGGGAAGGCGCGACCTCAACGAAAGCGTGTATGAGCTTGTGCTCGAAGGCGCAAGCCCTATGCGCGCGGGGCAGTTCGTCGAAATTGCGGCGGACGGCTTTTATCTGCGCCGTCCCATAAGCGTGGCGGATTGGGAGGACGGCGCGCTCACTCTGCTCATAAAAGAAGTCGGGCAGGGCACTAAACGGCTCCGCACTCTGCAAGCGGGCGACCGCGTCGACGCGCTCACGGGGCTGGGCAACGGCTTCGACTGCGCCGCGGAGCGTCCGCTCCTCATAGGCGGCGGAATAGGCTGCGCGCCGCTGTACAAACTCGCCAAAGAATTCTGCGCCAGAGGCGTGCGTCCTGCGGCGGTGCTGGGGTTCAGAAACAAATCGGAAATATATTACGCGGAGGAATTCTCGCGGTTTTGCGACCTCGTCATTGCGACGGACGACGGCAGCGAAGGTTTTCGCGGCAATGCCGTTGCGGCGGCGGGCGCGCTCTCCTTCGACCGCTTTTACGCCTGCGGACCCGCCGTTATGCTCAAAGCCGCGGCAAAGGCGTTCCCTTCGGGGCAGGTGAGTCTGGAAGCACGTATGGGCTGCGGCTTCGGCGTGTGTATGGGGTGCAGCATAAAGACGACGAAAGGGTTTGCCCGCGTATGCAAAGAGGGTCCCGTCTTTGAGGCGGCGGAGGTGATATGGGAATGAAAGACCTTTCCGTGAGCTATCTCGGTCACGGGATGAAAAATCCCGTCGTCCCCGCCAGCGGGACGTTCGGCTTCGGCTGGGAAGAGGCGGAGTTTTACGACATCAACGTGCTCGGTTCCATATGCCTCAAAGGCACCACCGCCGAGGCGCGTTACGGCAATCCTCTGCCGCGCATTGCGGAATGCACCGCGGGGCTCATCAACGCAATCGGGCTGCAAAATCCCGGCGTGCGCGCCGTCATAGACGAAGAAATCCCGAAACTTTGCAAAGTTTACTCCGACAAGGTCATCGCCAACGTGGGCGGTCACAGCGAAGAGGAATATGTGACGACCGCGGCGGCGTTTGACGGGTGCGACAAAGTGTTCGCGGTCGAGCTCAACATCAGCTGTCCCAACGTCAAGGGGGGCGGTATGGCGTTCGGCACGGATGCGGAAATCGCAAAAAGGCTGGTTTACAGCGTCAAAAAAGCAATAAAAAAACCTCTTATCGTCAAACTCAGTCCGAACGTGACGTCCGTTGCGGATATGGCGAGGGCGGTCGCGGACGGAGGGGCGGACGGCATCTCTCTCATCAACACGCTTGTCGGGATGCGCATCGACCTGCGCACGCGCAGACCTGTCATCGGCGTGCGGACGGGCGGGTTCAGCGGACCTGCGGTCTTCCCCGTTGCGGTCAGAATGGTGAGTGAGGTTTCGCGTGCCGTGTCTCTGCCCGTGATGGGCATAGGCGGCGTTTCGTCCGCGCGCGACGTCATAGAAATGATGATGGCGGGTGCGACTGCGGTGCAGGTCGGCGCGGCAAATCTCGTCGACCCCTGCGCGTGCAAGAGGATAATCGAAGACCTCCCCGCCGTTATGGACGAGCTGGGGATTGACAGTCTGAAAGAAATAATCGGGGCGGCAAACGCCTGAGGTGCATATGGGCAAAGATGTTATCATCGCGCTGGATTTTCCGTCCGCGCAGCAAGTGTACGACTTTCTGGACAAGTTCGAGGGCGAGGAAAGGAAGCCTTTCGTCAAGATAGGTATGGAGTTGTTTTACGCCGGGGGTGCGGACATCGTGCGCGAGGTCAGACGCCGCGGGCACAAGGTGTTCCTCGACCTCAAACTCCACGACATCCCGAATACCGTAGGGCGCAGTATGGCGGTGCTTTCCGCGCTGGACGTCGATATGTGCAATCTGCACGCGGGCGGCGGTTCGGCTATGATGAAAGCCGCGCTCGAAGGACTCACCCGTCCCGACGGAACGCGCCCGCTGCTCATCGCCGTCACGCAGCTCACCTCCACGGGCGACGAAATGCTGCACGATGAGCTGCTGATTTCCGCGCCTATGGACGAAACCGTTATGCATTATGCGCAGAACGCCGCCCGTTCCGGTCTGGACGGGGTGGTGTGTTCCCCTCTCGAAGCGGGCAAGGTTCACGCCGTGTGCGGGGCGAATTTCCTCACCGTCACGCCCGGCATACGTTTCGACGACGCGTCGAAGGGCGACCAGGTGCGCGTCACCACGCCCGCGAAAGCGCGAGAACTGGGGTCGGACTATATAGTGGTCGGACGTCCCGTCACCGCGGCGGAAGACCCCGTCGCCGCTTACCGTCGCTGCGTCGCCGAGTTTGTGGGGATTTAATCCCCACACCCCTTACTCTGTTTCCGCGACACGCGCGGCGATTGTCGGAATACGGACAGAGGGTGCCGCACGGCAGCAGTATCGTATGGAGGGATTTAATCCCCGCACCCCTTACTCTGTTTCCGCGACACGCGCGGCGATTGTCGGAATACGGACAGAGGGTGCCGCACGGCGGCGATATGTACGGAGGGAATTATCCCTGCGCATTGCACACGGTTGCGGCAAAGCGCGGTGCACGCGCTCTGATAAAAAACGGAAGAAAGACTTATTGTCATAAGGAGAAGATATGGAAGAACTGAAAAGGACAGTTGCGGAAGGACTGCTGAAAATCGGCGCGGTGTTTCTCCGTCCCGACGAGCCTTTCACCTGGGCAAGCGGAATAAAGAGCCCGATTTACTGCGACAACCGTCTTACGCTCACGGCGCCCGAAGTCCGCGACAAAGTGGAAGAGGGGCTTGCCGCACTCGTCAAAGAGCATTTCCCCGAATGCGAGGTGCTGATGGGGACGGCGACCGCCGGCATAGCGCACGCCGCAATCACGGCGCACCTGATGAATATGCCTATGGGATACGTGCGCTCCGGAGCAAAGGACCACGGCAGAGCCAACCGCATAGAGGGCAGACTCGAAAAGGGCGAAAAAGTCGTTGTGGTCGAGGACCTCATTTCCACGGCGAAAAGCTCTCTCGAAGTGGTGGAAGCCCTGCGCGAAGAGGGTGCGGACGTGCTGGGTATGGTCAGCATTTTCACCTACGGAATGAAGGCGGGCAAGGAAAAACTCGCGGCGGCGGGAGTGAAGGCCGTCAGCCTTTGCGACCTCGACAGCCTGCTCGAAGTTGCGGTCGAAGAAGGATACATAAAAGCCGCCGACCGCGGCAGACTCATCGCGTTCCGCGACAATCCTTCCGACGAAAGCTGGATTGAAAAATGACAGAAAGCGCGCTTGAAGCGCACGTTATGAACGATAAAACTCTTGTTTTGCAATGAAAAAGTTAAGACATCTGATTGACATTTCCGATTTCACCACGGAAGAAATCGACGGCATAATCGCCGTCGCGGAAGACATAATGGCGCACAGGGACAGATACGCCCACGCCTGCGACGGGAAAAAACTCGCCACTCTTTTCTTCGAGCCGTCCACGAGGACGAGGCTCAGTTTCGAGGCGGCGATGATAGAGCTCGGCGGCTCCACTCTCGGTTTTGCGTCCGCTTCCGCAAGCTCGACGACGAAAGGGGAGAGCGTTATGGACACCATCCGCACCGTCGGAGCGTATGCGGACATAATCGCGATGCGCCATCCTCTCGAAGGCGCGGCGCTCGCCGCGTCGCAGCGCAGCATCGTTCCCGTCGTCAACGCGGGGGACGGCGGGCATTGCCATCCCACCCAGACCCTTGCCGACCTGCTTACGATAAAGAACCGCCACGGCAGGCTGGACCACCTTACGGTAGGCATCTGCGGCGACCTGAAATACGGCAGGACGGTGCACTCGCTCATCAACGCGCTGACGCGTTATCCGGGCAACCGTTTCGTGATGATTTCGCCCCCGGAGCTCACCATCCCCAATTATGTGCGTTACGAGATTATGCAGCCGCGCAGCGCCGTCTGGACGGAGTGCCGCACGATAGAGGACTGCATAGGCGAGCTTGACGTGCTGTATATGACGCGCATTCAGCGCGAGCGTTTTGCGGACCTCGACGAATACGAGAGACTGAAAGACTGCTACGTCCTGAATGCCGAGAAGATGAAGGCGGCGAAACGGGATATGAGCGTGCTCCATCCTCTGCCCAGAGTCAAGGAAATCAACGTGGACGTGGACGACGACCCGCGCGCGTGCTATTTCAAGCAGGTGGAATACGGCAAATTTATGCGTATGTCCCTCATACTCAAACTGCTTGCCGACGCGGAGAGCGGCGATTTCCCCGCACCGTTCCGCCGTCCGCTCGCCGACCTCGGCGGATACGTCTGCGACAATCCGAAGTGCGTGACGGCAGTCGAAACCGACCTCAAACAGATGTTTTCGCTGCGCGACGCCGAACACAGCGTCTATCGCTGCGAGTACTGCGAAACCCGCGTCAAAAACAAGAAGTGAACGCGGGGTGCCGCACCCCGCGGGGATTGTTCCCCGTTCTGCAAACAAAAAATCCGACGATTGCAATGCCGCAAAAACGACGCCGCCGCACGGAGAATTCCGAGCGGCGGCGTTTTCATAACCGCGGTCAAGGGATTTGTCCCTTGTTAAGCCGAGGGGAGAGCGTCCCCTGCGGTTCTTACTTGAAGTAACGGGCGAGCAGACCTTCGAACGCTTTGCCGTGACGCGCTTCGTCGCGTGCCATTTCGTGCACGGTGTCGTGGATTGCGTCAAGTCCTTCTTCCTTGGCGCGCTTTGCGAGGTCGAATTTGCCTTTGGTGGCGCCGTTTTCGGCTTCCACTCTCTTTTCGAGGTTGACCTTGGTGGAAGGAGACACGACTTCGCCGAGGAGTTCCGCGAATTTTGCCGCGTGTTCTGCCTCTTCGAACGCCGCCTTTTCCCAGTACAGACCGATTTCGGGATAGCCTTCGCGGTGAGCGGCGCGGCTCATTGCGAGATACATACCGACTTCGGTGCATTCGCCTTCGAAGTTGGCGCGCAGACCTTCGATGATGTCGGCGGGAGCGCCCTGCGCGACGCCGATGATGTGTTCTGCCGCCCACATTCTCGCGCCTTCTTCCTGCTTATAGAACTTCTCTCTGGGGGCTTTGCAGACGGGGCACTTTTCGGGTGCTTCGTTGCCTTCGTGAACGTAACCGCAAACGGAACAGATAAATTTCGCCATAGTTTTTTCTCCTTTCGATACAACAGTATTTTGGTTTTCTTTTATTTTGTCGGCAGCGCTGCCGGCAATTGCGTTTTTGTCCGCGCGCTCGAAGTCCTGCGCGCCGTGTTTGCATATGGGGCATACGAAATCCGCGGGGAGTTTGCCCTTGTGGACGTAGCCGCATATTCTGCACACCCACACTTCCTCGCCGTCGGCTGCGGCGGGAGCGGGTCTGGGCTTGATGTCGCTCTGATAGTAAGCGTAGGTGAGTTCCTCGCCGTTTTCGGCAAGCGCCGTCGTGCCCGTGAGCGACGCGACGAACATCGTATGCGTGCCGAAGTCTATCGTCTTTTCCACTTTCATCTCGAAGTAGCCGAGCACGCCTTCCGTGGGGACTTTGCACCCGTTCGCCGCGGTGACGTAAGGCACGTCGGCAAACTTGTCGCAGTCCCTGCCGCTGCGCATTCCGAAGCCCTTGATGAGCGAAAAGGGCGTCTTTTTGGAGAGCACCGCTACGGCGAATTTTCCGCTTTCCGCAATGAGGTCGTGGGTGCGGTTGAGCTTGTTGACCGTCACGGAAAATCTTTCGGGGTCGGAGGTCTGCTGGGAGAGGGTGTTTATCATACAACCCCCGTGCGCTCCGCCGCTTTCCGACGTCAGGACATACAGCCCGTAGCTGATTTTGAACAGCAAATTCATAGTTTTTCCCCCTTACAAGAGGCGCATAAACCCTTGAATATGATTTCCGCCTCGGTTATTTCCGCATTTCCGCACGCCTCTTTCGCGTGCTTTACGAACTCGTTTTCACCCACGTTCACGTCCGTCAGCTCTCCGCATTCGGTGCAGAGGAAGTGCGCGTGTATGGAGGTGGTCTTGTCAAAACGCGAGGGCGCGCCGGGCACGGTTATTTCCCTCACTTTGCCTTCGCGCGTCAGCATCCCCAGCACTCTGTACACGGTGCCCAGACTGATGTTCGGGATTTCCTTCCTCACGCGCTCGCACACCGTGACCGCGGTCGGATGGTCGCAGGAGGAGAGCACGGCGGCTTCGATTGCCGACTTCTGCCGCGTATTGCGTTTTTGAGCGAGTTCCGCCTGCATAGTGCCTCCTTAACGATAATCGTTATCATTATCATAAAGGCAGGAAGCGCGTTTGTCAACGCTTTGGGCAAAGTTTTTCCGTCTTCCCGAAAAAATTCGCCGCGGCGAACCGACTTGTTCCGACGCGGTGCGGCGGGCGTCACTTTTTGTCGGGGGAGAGCTTTCTGAGCAGGCGCTCCGTGAAGTCGCGGTCGATGGAGCGCAGCGCCTTTATGTAGGTTTCCGCGGACGGGCGGTCGGGCATACGCAGCCAGGACAGCATTGACGCGGTCGTCCCCGCGACGTGATATTCGATTTCCAGAGCTATGCCGAAGTCCACTTCCACGCCGTTCTGTTTCGCGAGCGCGTGAAATGCGTCTTTCATTCTGCCGCGCACGCGGAAGAAGAAGGAAAAATCCCCGTGTTCTCCGAGCAGCAGGGAAAGCGCGTCCGCGTTGCGTTCGAAAATGGCGACGACTTCGTCGATGGGAATTTTCTCGTCGTCGGGTATGCCGAACTGCATTTCTTCGAGGATGGCGTCCTCTATCTGTCGCAGCATTTCGGGCACGTCGGAAAAGTATTCGTAAAACGTGCTGCGGTTGTAACCCGCGGTCGCGGCAATTTCGCCTACGGTTATTTTTTCAATTCCTTTTTCCCTGTACAGTTTCCAGAAGGCGTCGACAAGGGTCTGTTTCGTCTGCGCCCGCACCGCGGTTTTTACTGCCATTTCTCCTCCGAAAATCCGACAATCGCGGCAGGATTGTCGTGCCAAATTTGTTGACTTGTCCCGCCGCGGTGGCTAAAATAACTACAACTTATCATACAACACGGTGTCGGATTGCGCAAGGGGTATGCGGTCCGTATTCGGGAAGAGAAACTATGATGGATATTATAAAAACTTTGTCAAAGAGCATAAGGGAATTCAAGAAAGAGTCCATTCTTTCTCCCGTGCTCGTGACCGTGGAAGTGGTGATGGAGTGTCTTATCCCGCTTTATATGGTCACTATGCTCGAAAGGATACAGGAAGACAATTCCATCCCGAACATCTTGATGTGGGGCGGCATTCTGCTGGTTATGGCTGCCGTTTCGTTGGTGTTCGGTATGCTTGCGGGACGGTATGCGGCGAAGGCGTCGGCGGGGTTCGCGCGCAATCTGCGCAGCGACATCTATTCCTCCATTCAGGGGTTTTCGTTCGCCAACATCGACAAGTTTTCGCCGTCAAGTCTGGTCACGCGTATGACGACGGACGTCACCAACATTCAGAACGCGTTTATGATGATAATCCGCGTCGCTGTGCGAAGCCCCATTATGCTCGTCGTGTCCGTCGTTATGGCATTCACCATCAACTGGAAGATAGCGCTCGTATTCCTCGCGCTCATTCCCGTGCTGGGCGTCGGGCTTTTCCTCATTTTCAGAAAGGTTGACCCCATTTTCGCGAAGGTGTTCAAGAAGTACGACGCGATGAACGAGTCCATTCAGGAAAACATCAAGGGCGTGCGCGTCGTGAAGTCCTATGTCCGCGAAGATTACGAGATGAAGAAATTCGCAAAGACGGCGCAGAACGTGCGCGCGGACTTCCAGCGCGGCGAAATGATAATGGCGCTCAACAGCCCGCTTATGCAGTTCGCCATATGGACGGCGATTGCGTTCGTGTGCATTTACGGTTCGCAGCTCATTGTCAATTCCGGCGCAACGGAGTTGAACGCCGCGGCGCTGTCCAGCCTCATCGCATACGGCGCGCAGTGTATGTCCTCGCTGATGATGCTGTCTATGGTCATGGTCATGATTTCCATCGCGACGTCGTCTTCCGAGCGTGTCGCGGAGGTGCTTAACGAGAAGAGCACGCTGACCAACCCCGACAACCCCGTCTATGAAGTGCCCGACGGCAGCGTGGAGTTCAGGGACGTGAGTTTCAAGTACTCCGAAAAGGCGGAGAGGTTCGCTTTGAGCGACGTCAACATCAAAATAGAGTCCGGTCAGACGGTGGGCATACTCGGCGGCACGGGGTCGAGCAAGACTTCGCTCGTCAACCTCATCCCCCGTCTTTACGACGTGTCGGAGGGCGAGGTGCTCGTCGGCGGAATAGACGTCAGGGACTACGACCTCGAAAGCCTGCGCAATCAGGTTGCGGTCGTGCTGCAAAAGAACGTGCTGTTTTCGGGCACGATAAAGGAAAATCTCCGCTGGGGCAATCCCGACGCGACGGACGAAGAGATGATTGAGGCGTGCAAACGCGCGCAGGCTCACGAATTCGTGTCTTCTTTCCCCGACGGATACGACACTTACATCGAGCAGGGCGGCACCAACGTGTCCGGCGGTCAGAAGCAGAGGCTTTGCATCGCGCGCGCTCTGCTCAAAAAGCCGAAGATACTCATCCTCGACGACTCCACGTCCGCCGTGGACACCAAGACGGACGCGCTCATCAGGCAGTCTTTCCGCGAGGACCTGCCCGACGTGACGAAGTTCATCATCGCCCAGCGCGTGTCCTCCGTCGAGGACGCCGACCTCATCATCATAATGGACGGCGGCGCGATTGTTGCGACGGGCAGACACGAAGACCTGCTTGCGGGCAACAAGATATATCAGGAAGTGTACTACTCCCAGAACAGAATGGGCGCAACCGCGGACGACCTCAAAAAAATCAATGCGGATGAGGACGCCGCAAACGCCGACACCGCCGAGGGAGGTGAGAACTGATGGCTGCACGCAGAATGGAAATCAAGAAAGGAAGTGCTCTCAAAATCCTCGGAAGGCTCTTCCGCTACATCGGTCATTATTACAAATGGGAGCTGCTCGCCGTCGTAATCTGCATCGCGGTGACGGCGGTCGCGGGCATAAGTTCGTCCATATTCCTCGAAATTCTGGTGGATGACGTCATCACTCCCGGTCTGGAACACGGGTTCGACTACGTCGCCGACACGCTGTACACCATCGCGGGCATTATGGCGGGCATTTACGCCGCGGGCATACTGTGCTCGTTCGTCTACACCCGTCTGATGGCCGTCATCACGCAGGGCTTCCTCAAACACGTCCGCGAGGATATGTTCGACAAAATGCAGACCCTGCCTATCAGATATTTCGACACGCACACGCACGGCGACATAATGAGCTATTACACCAACGACGTCGACGCGCTGCGCCAGCTCATATCCCAAAGCGTGCCGCAAGGTCTGTTCTCGCTGGTCAGCATCATCACGCTGCTTGTCACGATGCTCATTTCCAGCATCTATCTCACGCTCGTCGTGCTGCTCGGCGTCGTGGTAATGCTGCTCGTCACCAAGTCCGTCGGCGGCAGAAGCGCGAAGTTCTTCGTCCGTCAGCAGAATTCCATCGGCAAGACGGAAGGCTTCGTCGAGGAAATGATAAACGGACAGAAGGTCATAAAGGTGTTCTGCCACGAGGAAGCGTCCAAGCGCGATTTCGCAAAAGTCAACGACGAACTCTATCACGATGCGGACAAGGCGAACAGCTACGGCAACATCCTTATGCCCGCCATTATGAATATCGGGCACGTCGTGTTCGTGGCGGTTGCCATAGTGGGCGGCGCGCTGGTGCTTGGCGGCGTGCACAACCTTTCCCTGACGGGGATTGCGGCGGAAGTCATCACAATGGGTTCGATAGTCGCCTTCCTCAATATGAGCAGACAGTTCACGCTCAACATAGGGCAGGTGTCGATGCAGATTAACGCCGTCGTCATGGCTATCGCGGGTGCGGGGCGTATCTTCGAGTTCCTCGACAACGAGCCGGAGACGGACAACGGATATGTCGAACTCGTCAACGCCAACATCGACGAAAACGGCAACATCACCGAGAGCAGGGAACGCACGGGCAAATGGGCGTGGAGACATCCGCATCAGGCGGACGGCTCCGTCACTTACACCGAGCTCAAAGGCGACATCAGGCTTGTGGACGTGGACTTCGGCTATGTGCCCGAAAAGCTCGTCCTGCACGACGTGACGCTGTATGCGAAACCCGGTCAGAAGATAGCTTTCGTGGGCGCCACGGGCGCGGGCAAGACCACCATAACCAACCTCATCAACCGCTTCTACGACATAGAGGACGGCAAGATACGTTACGACGGCATCAACATCAACAAGATAAAGAAAGCGGACCTCCGCCGCTCCCTCGGCATAGTGTTGCAGGACACCAACCTGTTCACGGGGACGATAATGGACAACATCCGCTACGGCAAGCTGGACGCCACGGACGACGAGTGTATCGCCGCCGCGAAACTCGCGGGCGCGCACGATTTCATCACGCGTCTGCCCGACGGCTACGGCACGATGCTCACGGGCGACGGCGCAAACCTCTCGCAGGGGCAGAAACAGCTGCTTTCAATCGCGCGCGTCGCGGTCGCCAATCCCCCCGTGCTCATTCTGGACGAAGCCACGTCCTCCATCGACACGCGCACGGAGTATCTGGTGCAGAAGGGTATGGACGCGCTTATGGAAGGCAGGACGGTGTTCGTCATTGCGCACCGCCTCTCCACCATACAGAACTCCGACGCCATTATGGTGCTCGACCACGGCCGCATCATCGAGCGAGGGTCGCACGAGGAGCTCATCGCAAAGAAGGGGCAGTATTACCAGCTGTACACGGGCGCGTTCGAACTCGAATAAACGCCGTACGGCTTGAAAAGCGCCCTCTCCCGTCTGCGGGAGAGGGCGCTTTTTCGTGCAATGCGCGGACTGCGGTGTTTCGCCGCGGCAAAAAGGGGAGAGCGGCGCGCAAAGCGGAAACTTCGCCTCTTGACTTGCCTTTCCGCGGTGGTATAATCTGAGTGAACGGAGGCGTATTATGGCAGGTTTTATTGCAACGTTGGTCATTGCCTGTGTGCTGTTCGTCGTGTTTATGGTCCTGCGTCTGACCGTCGCGACGAAGAGCGAAGCGGGCGGAGTGGCGGCTATGTTCGCAAAAGCCGCGGCGAGCCTCGGCTTCATCGCCATTGCGATAGCGGGGCTTTACGAAGGCGCGGACAACTTCCGCGCCGCGCTGTTCGTGCTTGCGGGGCTGGTCTTCGGACTCATCGGCGACATAGTGCTCGACCTCAAAGTGGTCTATCTCGAACGCCCGGAAGAGGGCGTTTATCTCACGGGCGGAATGGTGTCGTTCGGGGCGGGACACGTTATGTTCCTGACCGCGGTGTGCCTGTTCGCGGGAGAGTACATCACGGGCGCGCTGATAGGCGGCTGCGTGGCGGTCGCGGCGGTGATGGCGTGCGCGACGGTGTTCGGCGGCGGCAAGCTGCTCGGACTGAAATTCGGCAAATTCACCGTGCATTCGCTGCTGTATGCGTTCTGTCTGATGTTTATGAGCGCGCTGAGTGTGGGGATGTGCATTGTGATGAACAGCACGGATATGGTGCTGTTCGCAGTCGGAATGGTGCTCTTCCTGCTCTCCGACATAGTGCTCACGCAGATGTATTTCGGCGGCAAACCGCGCGACAAAGTGCTGTGCACAGTCAACCACGCGCTCTACTATGCGGCGCAGATTTGCATAGCCTGCTTCGTGTTCTTTATGTGAGGGCGGCGGAGCAGCCGATTGCACGAAACGCAGAATAACAAATACAAAACGACGCGTAAACTGCGTGTTTTTGCGATGATTGCGGCACAAACCGCGTTCAAAAACCCCGACGTCGGTCGGGGTTTTCAATGTGTTTTCCGTGCCGTAAAAGGCGGCGGCGCCAAGCCGCAAAGCGGCGGTGTTCGGAATGCGTCACCGTATGCCGTTCAGGAATTTTATCGCGCTTTCCGCGGCAATCGCGCCGTCCGCCGTGGCGGTGACCACCTGCCGCAGAGATTTCTTCCTCACGTCGCCCGCGGCGAAAACGCCGGGCAGCTCCGTGCGCATATCCTCGTCCGTGACGACGTATCCGCCGTCCAGCGCAAGCCCCTTTATCCATTCCGTCGCGGGACGCTGTCCCACGGCGACGAACAGTCCGTTCACGGCAAGAGAGGACAGCTCTCCCGTCTTCACGTTTTTCAGGGTGACGGATTGCAGCCTGTTTTCTCCCACAAGCTCCGTCACCACGCTGTTCCAGATTATCTTCACGCCGCCGGATTTGACTCTGTCTGCGAGCATTGCGCCCGCGCGGAGTTCGTCGCGGCGGTGAATGAGATAGACCTCGGAGGCGAATTTTTCAAGGTACAGCGCGTCCTCGACCGCGGTGTTGCCGCCGCCCACGACGGCCACGGGTTTGCCGCGGAAAAACGCTCCGTCGCAGGTGGCGCAGTAGGACACTCCGCCGCCTATAAGCGCGCTTTCGCGCTCCACGCCCAAGGTGCGGGGAACCGCGCCCGACGCAATGATGAGCGCGGGGGCTGAGAGGATGCCCGAATATGCCGTTTCCACGCGTTTGGTTTCGCCATCAAGCGACACGTTTTCGGGGTTGTCGTATACGAATTCGACGCCTAAACCCTCGCATTGCGCCTGCATAAGGGAAGTCAGTTCAAATCCGCTTATGCTCTTGAAACCGGGATAATTTTCGATTTCGGCGGTGAGGGAAGCCTGTCCGCCGACCGCTTTTGACTCCACGACGACGGCACGCAGTCCGCCGCGTGCGGCATAAATGCCCGCGGTCAGTCCCGCAGGACCCGCGCCGAGAATGATGAGGTCGTATTTTTTGTCCATTCCGCTACCTGTAAAGCAAAAATATTTTCGGAAATTTCAACCCGTCAACAGTATATCCCGCGCGCGGCGGCAAGTCAACTTTTTTGAACGGAGGGCGAAATTCCTTTACAAAATGCGTTTACGATTTTATAATATCAATTCATAAAGGCTTTATACGGGCGCACGGGCGCGTGTTCCGTGCCGAAGGACGAGAATGAAACAGACCGACATTTCCGAAATCATTTTTCACGGCGAAAAGTATTCAGGTTCCCGCGTCAAGGTGGCGGGTTGGGTGCGCACGGCGCGCGACGGCAAGAATATGGCTTTCATCGCGCTCAACGACGGCACTTCCTTAAAACATTTGCAGCTGGTCATAGACAAGTCGAAGTTCGCCCCCGACGCGCTTTCCGCGTGCCTTAAAAGCGGCGTGTCCGTGGAAGCGGAGGGCGAAGTGGTGCCCGCCGTCGCGGCGGGGAGCGGCTACGAGGTGAACGCGGAGAGCCTTTCCCTTCTCGGCGACTGTCCGGGCGACTATCCTTTGCAGAAAAAGTATCACAGTCTGGAATTTTTGCGCACGGTGCCCCATCTGCGCGTCAGGACCAACACCTTCAACGCGATGCTCCGCGTGCGCAGCAAGGTCAGCTTCGCCCTTCACCGTTATTTTCAGGAGAGGGGATACACCTATATCCACACGCCCATAATCACGGGCAGCGACTGCGAGGGCGCGGGAGAGATATTCCGCGTGACCACCAACACTTACGACGACGCGAAGACCGCCGCCGACGAAGCGGAATACATCGCGCGCGACTTTTTCCGCCGCAAGGCGGGGCTGACCGTTTCGGGACAGCTGGAAGGCGAGGTCGCGGCAATGGCGATGGGCAAGATTTACACTTTCGGTCCGACTTTCCGCGCGGAGAACAGCAACACGCCTCGCCACGCAGCGGAGTTCTGGCAGATTGAACCCGAGGTCGCCTTTGCGAAACTCCCCGACATCATCCGCATTGCGGAGGAGATGATAAAGTACGTCATCAAAGCGGTGCTGGACGAGTGCCCGGACGAGATAGCGTTCTTCGAAAACGCGTTTGAAAAGGGACTGCGCGCCAAGCTCGAAAGCGTGGTTGCGAGCGATTTTGCGGTGCTGGACTACACCGATGCGATAGAGATACTCAAAAAAGCGGACGTAAAGTTCGCGTATCCCGTCGAGTGGGGGCTGGACCTTCAGACGGAGCACGAGAGATACATCACGGAAAAAGCGTTCGGCAAGCCCGTCTTCGTCATCAACTATCCCAGGAAGATAAAGAGCTTTTATATGAAGCAGAACGACGACGGCAAAACGGTCGCGGCGACCGACCTGCTCGTGCCCGGCGTGGGCGAGATAATCGGTTGCAGCGAGAGGGAAGCCGACTACGGCAAGCTGCTCGAAGCGATGACGGAGAGGGGGATGAACCTCGAAGACTACAAGGGATATATGGAGCTGCGCAAGTACGGCTCCGTGCCGCACAGCGGTTTCGGTCTGGGGCTGGAACGCATTCTGATGTATGTTACGGGGATAGGAAACATCCGCGACGTACAGCTTTACAGCCGCACCGCGGGCGACCTTATGGCGTGAGGACAGGAGGATTATGTACGAACTGAAAATACCAGACGGCTACAAGCCGAAGATGACCGTCCGCGAAACGGAGAAGGCGATAAAATTCGTCAAGGACGCATTCCAGCGCAATTTTGTGAAAAACTTCGGTTTCGAGCGCGTTTCCGCGCCCCTTTTCGTCGTGTCGAAGACGGGCGTGAACGACGACCTCAACGGGGTGGAGCGCGCGGTGCGTTTCGACGTGTTGGAACAGGACGGCAGAGAGGCGGAGATTGTCCATTCGCTTGCCAAATGGAAGCGCATAGCCTTAAAACGCTACGGTTTCCGCGGGGGCGAAGGGCTTTACACGGATATGAACGCCATACGCCGCGACGACAAGTGCGACAACGTGCATTCCATTTACGTCGACCAGTGGGACTGGGAGATGGTCATTTCCAAGGAACAGCGCACGCCCGAATTTCTCAAAATGGCGGTGTCGCGCATAGTGGGCGCGATAGTCGACACGCTGGAAGAAACCAAGAAAAATTTCCCCGTCATAGACCTGAAACTGAAACGCGAAGTCACCTTCGTTTCCGCGCAGGAACTGCTCGACCGCTATCCCGACCTTGACGCGCACGGCAGGGAAACCGCGGCGGCGAAAGAATACGGCACGGTGTTTCTCACGGGCATAGGAGGCGCGCTGTCGGACGGCAAACCCCACGACGGAAGAGCGCCCGATTATGACGACTGGAACCTCAACGGCGACATCCTCTTTTACGACGAAATCCTCGGCGAAAGTCTGGAAATCTCGTCTATGGGCATACGCGTGGACGCGGAAAGCCTCGTCGCCCAGCTCAAAACGGCGGGCGCGGAAAGCAGGCTTGCGTACGACTATCACAAAGACATCCTTTCGGGAGAACTTCCCCTCACCATAGGCGGCGGAATAGGGCAGTCGAGGCTGTGTATGCTTCTGCTGCAAAAGGCGCACATCGGCGAAGTGCAGGTCAGCCTCTGGCCGGACGAGATGAGAGCGCGCTGCGAGGCGGCGGGAATACATTTGCTTTAAGGGAGAGAGTATGGAATACAGGACACACACTTGCGGAGAGCTCCGCGAAAGCAACGTGGGGCAAAAGGTCAAACTTTCGGGCTGGCTTGCGGGCACGCGCGACCTCGGCGCCGTGATATTCTTCGTTTTGCGCGATTTTTACGGCAGCACGCAGGCAGTCGTTTCGACGGACGGGATGAAGGAACTCATCCGCTCCATTCCCCGCGAATCCACCGTTTCCGTCGAGGGAAAGGTCATCCTCCGCAGCTCTCCCAACCCCGATATGCCGACGGGTATGATTGAGATAGAGCCCGAAAAGGTGGAAGTGCTGGGCAGATGCTACGAGCAGCTTCCTTTCGAGATTGCCACGTCCACCCAGTCCAGGGAGGACACCAGGCTCAGATACCGCTTCCTCGACCTCAGGAACCCCGAAGTCAAAAACAAAATCGTCTTCCGCGCAAAAGTCGTCAGCTGGCTGCGCCGCAAGATGACGGACCTCGGTTTTCTGGAAATCACCACGCCCATTCTCACGAGCTCGTCGCCCGAAGGCGCGCGCGATTTCATCGTGCCGTCGAGGCTGCACCCCGGCAAATTCTATGCGCTTCCGCAGGCGCCTCAGCAGTACAAACAGCTGCTTATGGCGTCGGGCTTCGACAGATATTTCCAGATTGCCCCCTGCTTCCGCGACGAGGACGCAAGGGCGGACAGAAGCCCGGGCGAATTTTATCAGCTGGACACCGAGATGTGCTTCGCCACGCAGGACGACGTGTTCGCCGTAATGGAAGAGGTGCTGACGGGAGTGTTCTCCGAGTTCAGCGACTGGAAGGTGGACAAAGGCCCCTACCGCAGGATTAAGTACGCCGACGCAATGCGCGATTACGGCACGGACAAACCAGACCTCCGCAATCCTCTGATTATAAAGGACGTCACCGACATACTCACGGGCAAGGCGCCGTTCTTTACGGAGGGCAAGGTCGTCAAGGCAGTCGCGGTGAAAGAATTCGGTCAGACGCGCAAGTTCATCGACGGGCTTGCAGAAAAGTGCAGGCTGAACGGCGCGGAGAATATGTATTGGTTCAAAGTGGACGAGAAAGGGGAATTCGCGGGCGGCATAGCCAAGTTTGCCGCAGAGTGCAGGGACGCCCTTTCGGAAAGACTGGCTCTGGCTCCCGGCGCGTTCGTCGGCATAATCGCGGAAGAGAAGGACGCCGAAAAACAGGCGGGGTATCTCCGCACGGAGCTGGGCGAGGGGCTGGACCTCATAGAGAAGAACGCCTACCGTTTCTGCTGGATTGTCGATTTCCCGATGTACGAGTACGACGACGAAGGCAACCTCACTTTCTGCCACAATCCGTTCAGTATGCCGCAGGGCGGGCTGGAAGCGCTCAACACCAAGGACCCGCTCGACATTCTCGCCTATCAGTACGACAGCGTGGTCAACGGGGTGGAGCTCAGTTCCGGCGCGGTCAGAAACCACGAACCCGCCATTATGGAGCGCGCTTTCGAGATTGTCGGATACGGCAAGGAAGTGATAGAGCAGAAATTTTCCGCACTTTACAACGCGTTCAAGTTCGGCGCGCCGCCGCACGCGGGCATTGCTCCCGGCGTGGACAGGATAGTTATGCTGCTGGCGCAGGAGCCGAACATCCGCGAGATAATCACGTTCCCTATGGACCGCAACGCCCGCGACATACTTATGGGCGCGCCGTCCGAAGTGACGGAGAAACAGCTCCGCGACGTGCATATCAAGCTTGATATAGAGGAAAAAGCCGCGGAAGGCGGAACGGAAAGATAAAAATCGGCGCCGATGCGTGCCGCGGTTGTAAAACGCCGCGCAATCGGGTATAATGATTTCCCCCTCCTTTCAGGAGTGCGAAATAAAAGACAGAACTCTCTCAGGAGAATTTTATGAACAAGAAAAGAGCAATTACACTCATCGCGCTCATAGCGGTGCTGGCGGTGGCGGCGGCAGTGCTTGCCGCCTGCGACGTCTACACCTGGAACAGCATCGGTATGGGCGATTCTTCCGCGAACGTGGTGTCCAACGGCGGCTATTACGTCGAGCAGGGCAACTACGTCTATTTCATCAACGGTTATGTCGGCAGCGTGACGAGCAACGAGTGGGGCAGCGCCTACAAACAGAGCATTATGCGCGCCGAAAAGAACGAGGACGGCACGATAAACAACGACACCGCGCAGGTGGTCGTACCCCTCAGCATTTACAACGAATACACGGGCGGCGGCTTTGCCGTATACGGCGACTGGATTTATTACGCCACCCCCAACACCAACGAGGATACGTCCGGCACGGCGTCCACCACCTACACCGACTTTATGCGCACCAGAACGGACGGCGCGATAACCCAGCGCATAGGTACGGTCGCCAGCCGCAGCAGCGAATATCTGTTCACTCCCACGCGCATCCTCTATATGACGGACGACTCCACGGTCAACTACTTCGATTTCTCCGAGATGAGCACCGACAAGAGCATAGACGACGGCGCGGGCGCGACGGGCGGCGTGCTCATCGAGAACGCGAGCAGCGTGGTCTGGGGATACGACGCGGACCGTTCGCCTTCCGATTCGGGGACGGTCAGCGAATATATTTTCTACACCGAGACGCTGACCGGCGACGACAGCTACCGTCACTACAACAATCTCTGCGCCATCAGATACGACGGCACGGACAAGAGAGTCCTCGCCACTTACGACAGCTGGTTCGAAGAGGGCGACACCATCGCAAACAATTACGACAAGGTGTACACTTACACCCTGCTCGACCTCTACTACGAGTCCGACACCGCCGTCACGCTGTACTATTCCAAGTCCATATATGAAAACAACGCTGCAAGCGCAATCGGACTTTACAGCGTCACTTTCGACCTCTCAACCGAGTTTTCGGTCAGGAACGAGGTCAAACTTGCCGAAAGCGCGCCGAGCACGTTCTTCCCGCTCGGAGCGGACAACGGCATACTCGCGACAAAGGACAGCAACGTCTATCTCGTCACCGCCGATTCCGTGGGATACACCTCCGACAATCTCGTCATAGGTGCGGACAGAGGCGCTGTCGTGCAGGCAGTCATAGGCGACTATGTCTATTACACCGACGATGACGGCACCGCGCTTTACCGCGTCAATCTCGACAAGAACGTCGGCGACAGCATCAACGAAAGCACGGTCGTCGGTTCGGGCGTCAAATCCGATTGGCTTGAACTCGAATTCGTGGGCGCGCGTTTTGTCTGGTTCAACACGGACGATTACAGCTATGTGTATGTCAAGGACCTGACGAACGCCGATGACGAGGGCACGATGATAGGCAAGATGACGCAGGAAGACGCGGACGCAAAGGCGGAAGCGGAAAAAGAGGAAGACTCCGCCGAATAATACGAAACAACGGAAAAAGGCGGCGGCGACCGCCTTTTTCGTTTTGAAAAGGGTTTTTATGTCGACTGCATTCGTTACGGGAGGAAGCAGAGGAATAGGCGCGGCGGTGGTTCGCGCTTTGGCACCGCATTGCAACGTCGCGTTCACTTATCTGTCTTCGGAGGACGCGGCGCGCGCCCTCGAAGATGAGCTGAAAGAGTACGGCGGCGTGAAAGCGTTCCGCTGCGACGTTTCCGACCCGAATGCGGTCAGGGAAACGGCGGACGCGGTGCGCGCACGGTTCGGCAGCGTTGACAAGGTGGTCAACTGCGCGGGCATATCCGTCCGAGGGTTGTTGCAGGACGCGACGGACGCGGAATGGAGGCGGGTGTTTGCGGTCAACTGCGACGGAACTTTCTATGTCACGCGCGCCTTTCTGCCCGATATGATAAGCAAAAAGAGGGGAAGCATAGTCAACGTGGCGTCCGTGTGGGGCGTGACGGGCGGTGCGGCGGAAGCGGCTTACTCCGCGTCGAAGGCGGCGGTGATAGGTCTGACGCGCGCACTCGCAAAGGAAGTCGCTCCGAGCGGCATTACGGTCAATGCCGTTGCGCCGGGCGCCGTCGACACGGATATGATGAAGTGTTACTCGCAGGCGGAACTTGCCGCGCTGGCGGAGGAAATACCGCTCGGCAGGCTCGCGTCGCCGGACGAAATCGCGTCTGCGGTGGTGTTTTTGCTGGGACACGGCTACATCACGGGGCAGGTGCTCACGGCGGACGGCGGTTTTATCGGATGAGGGAAGGGCAATGACGGAAGAAAACTATTACGTCGCGCGCGCGGAAAGCGCGGAAGAAGCGGGAGAGGAAGAGTCCCGCGTCCGCACGGACGCCGCGGGTGCCGAACGCGAGGCGGTCGACGATTACTGCGAGGAAACGGTGAAAGCGCTTGCGGATTTTGCCGACGGGCTCGCCGCGACGCGGGAAGAAACCGCGTGCGCAAGACGTCTGCGCGACGAACTTTCTCCGATTGCGGTGACGCGGCTCGAAGCCTTCCGCACTCCGCCTTACGCGGGCAGAAACTGCTGCGCGCTCATTGCGGTGGCGTATTTTCTTGCCGCGCTATTTTACTTCGTGTCCTTCGGCGGCAGCCGTGCCGACGGAGTTATCCTCGTCATCGTCGCGCTTGCGGTGTTTTTTGCAGGCGGAGCGGCGGCGGGAGCGGCGTTTCTTGGCGTGAAGAAGGTCGTCCGTTTTCTTTATCCGAAAAAAGTTTCTTACAACGTTTTCAGCGAGAATATGCCCCTCAAAAAACAGCAGGGTGACAATCTCGTCGTCATTGCTTCACATCACGACGCGGCGCCGGGGTCCTATTTCACCGATTTCAACCGCGTGCGCAAAGTCGTGTTCGTCGTCGTGCCCGTGTCCGCGGCGCTCTTTGTGCTGTTCTGTCTGGTGAAGATATTCGTCGGGTCGGACACCGTGCCGAAAATCACCTCGCTCAGCATAATTCCTTTCATCAACGCCGTCGCGGGCATCACGGCGCTTATGCTTCACTTTTCGCCTTTCCAGCGCAACGCGCGCGAAAACAACGGCATATCCACGGCGGTGTCGCTTGCGGTCTACCGCAAACTGCTCCGCGAGCCGGAATTGCTCCCCGAAGGCACGCGCGTGTGTTTTGTGTCTTTCGGCGCGGAAAATTCCGCTCACGCGGGGTCGAGAGCCTTTGCGGAGGCCCACCCCGAGATAAAGGGCGCGAAAGCGCTTGTCATAGGTGATATAGACGGCGGCAAATTTTCGCTGCTGCGCAGGGACGCTCTGCGCAAAACGGAGTTTTCGTCCGCCGCGTCGTCCGCGCTTTTCGACGCGGTCGAAGAAACGGGCGTGCCCTGTCTGCTGCCGCCCGCGGACGGCGTTTCCGTAAAGCTCAACGCATTGCACGGTTATGCCGCGAACGCGCTTGCGGCGGCGGGTTGCGACTGCGCTATGTTCGTCGCCAAGGACTACGGCGGCAGGGAAGGAGATTTCAGGAGGGAAGACGCGGGGAAACTGTATGACCTTGCGTTGCACACGCTGCTGAATATGGCGGCGAAGAAGGGAGAGAACGCTAATGGGAAAGATGTCTGAAAACGGGAATAACGAAAGGGAATACGTGCGTATGACCGCGGAGGAAAGAGAGGCGGAGGCCGCCATCCTTTCTGCTGCCGCCGAAAGCGGCGAAAATGCGGATGCCGACAAAAACGGCGGTTCAGCCGCACAAAAAGAAGAGATAAAACCCGAATTCTCGCGCAAATTCATTCTTTATATTCTCAAAAAAGGTTTTGTGCGCTATTTCATCGACGCGTTTACGGGAATGTCGCAGGGGTTGTTCTGTACGCTCATTGCGGGCACCATACTCGGACAAATCGGGACGTGGATAACAAGCGCCGGCACTGACGCCGCCCTCGCCGTAGGCGGTGGCGTGACCGCAGTCGCCAACATCGCGAAAATGCTTATGGGAGCGGGCATCGGCATAGGCATCGCCCATTCCCTGAAAGCCCCGAAACTCGTAATGTTCACCGCTGCCGTCGCGGGGCTGGTCGGCGCGTTCGGCGACGCGATAGTGGACGGTTTCACGGGCGGGTTCGTTTCCTCTTCCGTGAACGACGTGCTCTCCGGCATAGCGCCCGCCGCTCCCGGCAATCCCATAGGGTCGTACGTCGTTTCCGTGCTCGCGGTAGAACTCGGCAGACAGGTCGCGGGCAAGACCAAGGTCGACATCGTCGTGGTCCCGCTCGTTATGTTCGTCATATGCCTGTTTGCGGTCTGGGCGGCGTGGCCGTTCATTCAGCTTGTCAACCTCATCGGCGAAGGTGTGGCTCTCGCCACGGCGGCGACGCCCGCCGTTATGGGCATCGTCATCGCCGCGGTTATGGGCATATTGCTCACCCTGCCCACGTCTTCCGCTGCGATATGGCTTGCCGTCGCGTCCCCCGTCGTCGCCGCATACGCGGCGGGCGAAGTGTCCTTTGCGACATACGACGCGATACTTCTCGCGGGCGGCGCGGCAATGGTCGGATGTTCCGCCCATATGGTCGGTTTCGCCGTTCAGTCCTTCCGCGAAAACAAGTGGGGAGGGCTTATCGCGCAGGGTATAGGCACGAGTATGCTGCAAATCCCAAACCTTATGCGTCACCCGCAGATAATGGTGCCGCCCATCATAGCCAGCATAATCGTCGGACCTCTTTCCACCTGCGTTTTCGGGCTCCGCTGCAACGCCGTCGGCGGCGGTATGGGCACATCGGGGCTTGTCGGCATTTTCGGCGCGATAGACGCGTCCGTCGAGGTCGGTCTTCCCGAATGGAAACTCGCCCTCGGCATAGTTTTCTGTTGTTTCGTCATCCCCGCAGTCGTCTGCTTTGCCGTCTCGGAACTTATGCGAAAACTCGGATGGATAAAGTACGGGGACCAATCCCTCTCCGTCTGAACGGCGCTATTCGGCGTGATACGGCGTCAAAGTCCTTTCCGCATTGCGGTCACGTACGGTTAAGTACGCTCCCTTATGCGGGAAGGGCTTTTCCTTGTCTGACGCTCGAATATCGCCGTTCAGCAACTAACTTTGGTAATTTGGGGTCCCCATCAAGAAATCTCTGATTTTTTGATGGGGTGAATTCTGCGTCAGGCACTCTGCCGCGACTGCTCACGTACGAGAAGTACGCCACGCACCCGCGGACAGAGTGCCTTCCTTGTTCTTCATCAAAATATCGCCGTTCAGCGAGATAAGTTATGCGCGAGAAATCCCACAATCCCGTGGGCGTGACGAAAAGAAATCACCCTATACCCGACTGACATTTATTCGGAGTGGGAGCCGCAACAGGCGGCGACCGAGTGAGTGCCGAGGGCAAAACGGGCGTACGTCGGCAATGCGCCATCTGTTCGCGAAGCGGGCGCATTGCAAGTGGCATAACATTGC